>ERZ1023865.1-NODE-1-length-232288-cov-77.753752_pt1 | contig 232288 bp, 192 predicted proteins | sample MGYA00380389_ERZ1023865 | MGnify/ENA primary metagenome ERZ1023865 (study PRJEB33179, sample SAMN07449008) | human gut metagenome | biome: Human-gut; feature: Human associated habitat; material: Faeces | host: Homo sapiens | place: India: Bhopal | collected... | reverse complement strand
GCTTACAAAGTTTCGCAAGAAACTTTTAAGATGAGCACCTTGGTGCTCATTATTTTATGCTTTATATCTGAAATAATCAAATGCCGCATAATAATCATCTGTTCCGTGTCTTCCCTCGCTGTCAGTATACCGGCTTCCATAATCTCCAGCGTAAGCATACATTCCAATCATTGCACCTGTAAAACGCTTACCCTTACAAATTCCTTCATCACACAGATAATAGACATTATCCAGAGTAACAACTTTATTATAGTCTTTATCATTATAACTATATGAAAATGTCCTTCTTAGATTATTCGTATCTATCTTAAGGTATATGTCTTTATTACTGTTATCAACGCATACACCCTCGTGTGTAATGACCTCATCACCAATCTTCTCGACTACATTAAGCATAAGTCTTGGTGTTTCCTCTAACGTAGCAAATACACCGAATTTTATATAGGTGTTCTCATCATAATAGCAAGTCATGCCGCAGTTCTGACCCGGATATAATTCTGGCATACAAAGCTTGCATACAGCACTAAATCTGAAATGTTTCTGTCTTCTTAAAAGTATATTCTTAGCTTTCATAGTATCAAGGTTATATCTGCTTCCCTTGATATGAATATGAGAGTCTTTTAACTTAATGCCGTCCATCTCCGGCACTCTTGGGAACCACCATTCATTACTCAGATATGAATTATTAAAATCATCATCTGACTCATCTTCCCATATCATCTCTGGCAGATCAGGCTTTACCTGTAATGCACTAGGACCTTTAAGGTTATTGACTATCGGCCAGCCGTCCATAGTCCAGCTTATAGGGTCAAGAGCAGTTTCTCTTCCTAAAATGCTGTATCCATCGCCAATCTTTCTTCCACACAGATACACCATATACCAGTCACCATTCTGTGTCTGTACCGGCTTTCCGTGACCACACCTCTGTATTATCTCATCAGGGTTGTTCTGTCTCATAATAGGATTGTATGGGCAGGGTTCATATATTCCTTTAAGCTCCCTGCTTCTGGATACCGTTATTCTGTGTCCCGGTCCTGTTCCACCCTCTGCTTCAAACAGATAATAATATCCATCCTTCTTTAAAAGATGAGGTCCTTCCGGTGCTCTCTTATTATCTCCATAGAACAAAAGCTCTGCTTTGGATATCTGTTTAGTAGCATCCTCATTAAGCTCAAATATTCTTGCTCCCCTGTTAAGGAGCATATATCTTCTTCCATCATCATCATTAAATATAGATGGGTCAATACCATCTTCATCTATAATGGCAGGCTTGCTGTATGGTCCTTCCGGCTTATCTGAACTTACAACTATCTGCTTTCTGTATACATTACCTGTATCATTAAGTCTGTATGTAGCTGTTATATAAAATCTTCCCTTATAATAAGATATATCGGGAGCCCAGTAACCTCGTCCTCCTTCAAGGTCATCAAGAGCCGCCCACTCTGGTTCTGTAATAGCATAACCTATTATCTTCCAGTGAATAAGGTCTTTAGAATGCGATACTGGTATACAAGGATAGAATATAAATGAAGAATTAACCATATAATAATCATCTTCAACCCTGACAATTGATGGGTCAGGATACATACCTGTCCTTATTGGATTGTGATACATCTCACTTAACTTATGACCAACAACACTCTCAAAATATTCTTCTAACTCTATAAAATGATTCTGATGAGCAACCTCAAAAGGTGTCTGTAAATTAATATCTCCAGACAAAGGTGACATTCCAACTCTCTCAACCAGATACCTGCAAGTAGGTACGCTTCCTGACATAGCCGCATAATGAAGCATATTCTTATTATTATCATCGTGAATATTCATACTTGCCCTTGAATATTCAACTATATACTTCACAAGCTCAAGGTTACCCGTCTTAGCGGCAAGTAATGCCATAAGTACTCCATGTTCGTCCTTCTCATCTATAAGATTAGGCTCATTCTCAAGTATAGTCTTAACTTCTGCAATATTTTCAAGATATATCGAATCTGCTAACTTTCTCAATTCTCCACCACCTTAACGTGTTTTATATAGACAATTCCTAAGTATGTCCTAATTTTAACATATAGATATATGTATTTCTACATAAAAAATGCCAATACAACAAAAAAAGACGGAAATGATATTAGCATTTCCGTCTTTTTTAATAATTATAATAATTAATCTCAACAATCAGATAATAGTTGATTAATAACTATTCTTATATTCCTGATATTACTCCTTAACGGCACCTACATTAACACCCTGTACAAAGTACTGCTGGCAGAATGGGTAGATAATCATGAAAGGTAATATAGCAACGATTGTAGCCGCATTAGAGATTGTGTTAGGGTCTACTGAATCATCGTTAGGAATATTACTATCCATAACCATATTACGAAGCTTAATCTGGAAGTTGTATAACTTATCTGTTCTGATATAAATCTTGAAGTTAGTATAATCATTCCAGAATGTTACGGCAAACATAAGACCGATTGAAGCAAGGGCAGCCTTAGAAAGTGGTAACACGATCTTAAAGAATATACCCATTGGTGAACAACCATCAATCTGAGCAGCCTCAAACAATGATTCTGGAATACCTTCAAAGAAGTTTCTCATAAGTACAAGGTTATATACGTTGATAGACATTGGTAAAATTACTGCCCATAATGTATCAAGTAAGTGTAAGTTCTGCATAACTAAGTACTTAGGAACCATACCACCATCGAAAATCATTGTGAACAATAACATATATGCGAAGAAGTTTCTTCCTGGCATTTCCCACTGAATGAGTACATAACCACCAAGTGTAGCAAGTAATAATCCCATAAATGTACCAGCTAATGTTGTAACAACTGATACAAGGAATGGACGATAAAGAGAAGCTCTTGAAATAATCGCACCATATCCACCTAATGAGAATGTGCTTGGCCACCATCTAAAACTTGTTGCTGAATGAGCATCAAATGAATCTACAATAACCTTCCACATAGGGAAAAGAATTAACAATGAAATCAATATAAAGAAGATTACATTGACTATTGGGAAGATCTTAAATTTTTTCTTTTTCTTTTTATAAACTAACTGTTCTTCACTCATCGTCTAACCTCCTATACAATTCCACGTCCACGGACTTTTTTACTTGCGTAGTTACAACCAAGTACGAGAATCATACCTACAAACGACTTGAATAAACCTACGGCTGTTGTATAACCATAATCAGAGAATGAAGCCGAGAATGTCTTATTGTAAATGTATGTCTGTAATACCTGAGAAACATCATATGTACCAGCACTCTGTGTAACGAATACTGACTCAAAAAGGTTCATAACCTTAGCAAGGTTAAGAATAAATACTGTGATGATTGTGTTAGCTAAAGCAGGAAGAGTTATATATATAAGTCTCTTAAATCTGTTAGCACCATCAATCTGAGCAGCCTCATAAAGATCTGGGCTGATACCTGATAATGTAGCAAGGAAAAGAATAGTTCCCCATCCTGTATCCTTCCAGATATTCATTACGAAGAATGTACCTGTCCAATACTTAGAGCTACCAAGGAAATCAATTGGAGAATTGATAAGTCCCATATTAATTAAAGCACCATTAACAACACCTGTGCTGTTAACAGAAAGAATTACTTTGAATACAGCAGCGACAACTACCCATGACATAAAGTGAGGTAAGTATACAATAGTCTGTACTGTCTTCTTGAATGCCATATTAGTAATCTCATTAAGAAGAAGTGAGATAATAACTGCGGCACCTGTATTAAGTATTAACTTAACAATTGATAATACAAGTGTATTTCTGAATGCTGCCCAGAAGAATGTATCAAATTTTAACATTGTCTGGAAGTGGAATACACCAATATAATAAGGGTTAGCTAATACATATGAAGTAAAGGCATAACGACATCCTAACATTGGCCAGTAGAAGAATAATAATACCATTACTAATACTGGCAGGAACATAAGATAAAATCCTCTGTAGTAGAACATCTTCTGCCCAATATTCTGATTTAATGTGTTAGATAAATACTTTGTATCAACACCGAGGTCTTTCTTGAATATCTTAACGACATCCCAGAACACACCAACAATAGCAACTATAAGGCCGATGATTATAACATATACACCTGAACCTACTGAATAAGAATTACCATTATAACCATTAGATAATAAATCTGAAATGTTATGGTATACATACTTTAACGCACCAGTCTTAGTCTTTCCATCAGCACTAGTAAACTGGAATGCAAACATTGAAATAAATGCAACAGCTGTAGCTGCCACAGATGTAATAATAGATAACTTTTCTTTCTTAGCAACAACTAATAAAATACCAGCAACAAGTATTAACATAAATATGTACCACATTGCAATGACACTGATATTCATAAAGCCGAATGAATATGCCTTAGGTGTATAACCATCCATAAGAGTTTCGTTAGACTTTGCAAATGGAAGTAATCCGCCTATTAACATAATAACCATACCGATAATAGCTAAATATCTGGTATTACCAGCTGGCTTACCATTAAGTGCTCCACACTTAGGGCAAATCTTTGCCTTCTTAGGAAGCTCTGTTCCACAAGACTTACACTGCATCTTTATACCCTTCTTTCCTAATATTATAGTAACAATTGCTTATATCAAGCAAAATTCGTGCCAGAAGACCAGGTCTACTGGCACGAAATATAAAGTGATGTTTAAAACATCTTTTAACACATATTAAGTAGCATTAATTCTTTCCAGCGAACTGTGTATTTAATGACTTAAGAGCCGCATCTACCTTAGAACCAACAGTCTTTGTGTATTCCTGCATACCCTGATCAACTGTCCATTCACCTCTTGCAACGTTATCAATTACTGTGTATCTTTCTGTATTGATATCACCAACAAGCTTACCAACTTCTTCTGTCATAGCAGGTGAATCTACAAGTGTAGAATGTTCAAAGAACATATCTGAGCAAGATGTAACATTTTCTGGCTGTTCAGCCTTTCCTGGATCCTTACCGTTTGTGAAGTTAGCAAGAACTAAGTTGCAGTCAAGATGAGCCTTAGCATAAAGTGTCTTAGGGTTAGTCTTCTTACCAAGGAACTTGAATGAACCATCAGCCTGCTCTTCATAGTAGTAACCCTTAGGACCATATTCCCAAAGTGTCTGGATATCTCCACCATCTAACATTGTATCGATGAAGTACTTGAAGATTCCTTCAGCCTTACCTGTCTCAGCAGCGTGAGATGTAATACACCATGATGGTGCAAGTCTTTCTGCGTATGAACCAAGTTCCTTAATTGGAAGTATTGGAATAATTGAATCATCAAGACCAGCTGTCTTTAAGTATCCTCTTAATGTATCAGCCCACTGTCCAGCCCAGTATGTAAATACACCTGATTCTGTCTTAGGATCTGATGACTTAAAGTCGTTACGTGCTGTCTGAGTTGTCTTTGTGCTTGTTTCCTTATTGATAAGACCATCGTTAACAGCGTTCTGAATTCTCTGAAGAGCATCCTTCATCTCCTTCTGAGAGAAACCATCTACATATTCACCCTTTGCCTGGTCATAGTAGAAAGTAAACTGAGCATTCTGATAGAATTCTGGAAGGTAGTTAGTATAAGGTGCTTCCTTTGAATAGAAACCTGGAGCAGAAATTACATAATCAACTCCTCTAGCTTCCTTCATCTTCTTAAGCATTGTGTAGAACTCATCATATGAGAGCTGCTTGCTTGTTAAATCTGCCTTAGAATAACCAGCCTGAGTAGCCCAAGCTTCCTTTACATATGTAACACATCCGTTACCACGAGCAGGTACGAATCCGTAGAGAGCCTTCTCACCATCAACGCCTCTTACATAGTTAGCCTGCATAATCTTCTCTGCATCTGAGATAAGTCTTCCAGAAGACTTTGTTGCTGAATTATTCCAAGCATCTGTCATATCCCAAAGAAGACCCTGGCTTGCATAAAGTGCTAAATAATCAGATGAAAGAATAATAACATCTGGCATTGCACTTGCATCAAGCATTGAGTTAGCAACTGCATCATAGTATGAGTTGTGGTCAGGACGTGTGATTTCAAAATCAAGGCCTGTTAATGACATAAGCTGTTCATCAAACTTCTCGCCCCATTCTTCTAATGTAGGAACTGTACCATCAACCATAATTGTGAAATGTCCTGGCTTTTCTACGCTTGCCCAATCTACAGTTTCTTTTGTGTTGTTTGAAGCATTGTTATTGCCACATGCTACAAGACCCATTACTGATGTAAGAGTTAAACCTACAGCAGTAAGCTTTTTAATTGTCTTTCTCATAAACTTGTAAACCTCCCTTAATTGGTTCTTGTGGGGCAACCCCACTTAATATGTTTTTTGACATTGATATATTACCATTTTTGTACTATTTTAACAAGACTATTTTTAACAATTCTTGTATTTTTTTTAATTTTTTTATGAACCCCAGTATTTATGCGGCTTCCCAGCACTATATTTTTGAACAATTTATTAACAAAACGCCCTCTATACATTCGTTTTGTATATTTTTGCTTTTATTAAAAAATGATATTTTATGTAAATTTTGCACTATTATTAAGATAATTTTAGTATTTTTTTACATCACTTTAACAATCAAATGTAATTTTTATCTAAAAACCATACTTAAATTGTGCTTATTTACCAGTGTTAATTATTTGTTCACAATTCGTCCATTTGTTACAATCATATAATTGTACGATATGTTATAAAAATATTATATTTCCAGCCATATTTCTGCAAAATTTAACATTTTCTTTATCATTAAGAACTACATTACCCGCAAACGTGTCCATCAGCTTCTTTTCAAATGTGTCACAAACTGACATTTCTGCCGCAAGTTTAATTGTGACATTTGCACCAAAGTCAGTATCAATGATATCCACATTATTATCATTACATATATACTGCAATTTGCCATATGCGTTATAATCAGTCGTTATGACAGCAGTTATTCCGTCACACACCTGTGCCACGTCTGAATTCTTAATCCCTTCTTTAGCAGCAGCCTGATATGCTCTTATAAGTCCGCCTGTTCCAAGAAGCACGCCGCCAAAATATCTTGTTACAACTAAGAGGCAGTCTGTAAGCCCATATGAATTAAGTATATCAAGCATCGGCTTTCCTGCTGTCCCCTGCGGTTCTCCATCATCACTAAATCTCTGTATCTGCCCCTTATCGCCTGTTACATAAGCATAGCAGTTATGTCTTGCATCCCAGTATTTCTTCTTTACTGCAGTGATATACTCCTCTGCTTCTTCTTCGCTTTTTATTTTAAAAATGTGGCAGATGAAACGCGACTTCTTCTCCTCTATTTCTCCACTGCCGTTCTTTAAAATTATATTCATAACTCCTCCGATTGCCTGTCATTCATTTCTATGGTACAATAAGGTATCCGTGTTACGGATTATCACTTTAAATCCTTATTGGATTTTGTACCTTGCATTTGGTAAATAATATCATAGTTTTACCATTTATAACAATATGGAGGATTTACAATTATGAATTATGGTGGAAACGGCATAAGACGAAAGAAAAAGCTCCTTAATTCATCAGCAACGAAGTTTAGGACTAAGTTTAACATTTTCTTTATCAAACTACTTCTTGTTGGTGCAATTGCAGTTGTAATAAGCGGCTCATGCCTTATATTCGGTGCTGCACAGGGCATAATTGAGAGTGCACCTGATATATCGTCAATCAATGTTTCACCCGAAGGTTACGCAACTAAGATATACGATAACAATGGTGAAGAAATACAGACGCTTGCAACAACCGGAGCTAACAGAATATACGCTTCCCTTGACCAGATTCCAGTATATCTTCAGCACGCATTTGTTGCTATTGAAGATGAAAGATTCTACAAGCATAACGGAATTGACCTTCAGGGTATTATGAGAGCTGCCATGATTACTGTATCCGATGGCGAGATGTCACAGGGTGCCAGTACAATCACACAGCAGTTACTTAAGAATAATGTATTTAATGCTTACAATGAATCTACTATGGAGAAGATTAAAAGAAAGGTTCAGGAACAATATCTTGCTATCAAGCTAGAAACTGTTATGGACAAAGACAGCATTTTAGAGAACTATCTTAATACAATTAACCTAGGCAATGGTTATTATGGTGTACAGGCGGCTGCTAACGGATACTTTAATAAAGATGTATCCGAGCTTACTTTAAGCGAATGTGCCGTACTTGCTTCTATTACCAAGAACCCTTCAAGACTTAACCCTTTGAAGAATCCTGATGATAATAAGGAAAGACAGCTTGCCGTGCTTAATAATATGTTAAAGCAGGAATACATCTCTACTAATGAATACAGCGAGGCTGTTGCAGATGATGTATATGCAAGACTTGAAGGTATTGATGTATCAGCTGCTGCTTCTTCATCTAATTATTCTTATTTTGTAGATGAAGTTATCAACCAGCTTATAGATGACCTTATGCAGCAGAAGGGTTATTCTAAACAGCAGGCTACAAGTATGATATATTCTGGCGGTTTATCTGTATACACTACTCAGGATATGTCTATGCAGAACATTGCAGATTCAATACTTAATGACCCAGACTACTATCCATCCAATACAGATTTTACTATTAATTATAATCTCACAGTAAAAGAGACAGATGGAACATTTTCATATTATTCACAGAATAATATGGAGAAATGGTTTAAAGAAAATGTTGATTCTTCTTTCAGCCTTACATTAAGAAATGAAACTACTGCTCAGGGCTATATTGACCAGTACAGGGAAGCTATGACAGCTAATGGCGGAACTGTTACTTATGAGAAGTCCTATTTTGTTATACAGCCTCAGATTTCTTTCTCTATAATAGAACAGTCAACAGGCTATGTTAAAGTTCTTGTCGGCGGACGTGGAGATAAGGCTACTGACCGAGGCTTAAACAGAGCTACTGATGATGTAACAAGACAGCCGGGTTCTTCTATCAAGCCGCTTGTTGCTTATGGACCAGGACTTGATACTGGTGCTATCACTCTTGCTTCTGCTATCGATGATGCACCTTACTATTATTCAGGAACAGATGCACGACTTGTAAAGAACTACACAGAAGGACAGTATCTTGGATATATGACAGTGCGTGAAGCACTCACACGTTCACAGAACGTACCTGCTGTAAAGGTTCTTACACAGATAACACCAAGCGTTGGTTTCAGCTACCTTGAAAAGTTCGGACTTTCAACTTTGGTATCTACCAAGAATGCAATTAACGGAAACCACGATGTTGTGCAGTCACTTGCACTTGGTGGTATGACAAAGGGTGTATGTAATATAGATATGACAGCCGCCTATGCGGCAATCGCCAACAAAGGAACATATACTAAGCCAATATATTACACTAAGGTATTAGACAGAGAAGGTAATGTAATTATTGACAACTCAATACCAGAAACACACAGAGTCTTAAAAGAGTCATCTGCATGGCTTCTTACAAGCGGTATGGAATCTGTTGTTAATTCAGGTACCGCTACAAGAGCCAAGTTATCTAACCAGCCGGTTGCTGGTAAGACTGGTACTACACAGTTTGATACTGATATATGGTTCTGTGGATTTACACCTTACTACACTGCTTCTATATGGGTAGGTTATGATGATAACTCTAAGCGTGTTGACTCAGTCAACCATACCGGTATATGGAAAGCTATTATGCAGGAAATCCACGAAAATCTTCCTACTGGAAGCTTCACACAGCCAGATGATATTGTACAGGTTGCTGTATGCTCTAAGTCAGGCAAGCTCCCTGTTGAAGGTTTATGTGATGCTGACCCTAGAGGAAGCTGTATAATCACTGAATATTTTGCGGCTGACAACCAGCCTACAGAAACCTGTGATACTCACGTTAAGGTTAATATATGTAATGACTCAGGTCTTGTTGCTAACGCAGGCTGTACTAATGTTTCAACTAACATTTATGTTAAGAAGTCATCAACTAACACTTTAGGTGGTGAGGATACTTCTGGTTATACAACTGCTGATGCACAATATGCGATAACTGATGAGAAGCTAAGCAGGCTTTGTACGCTTCACTCAACAGCCGCACCTGTAACACCATCAACAACTACTAACAATAACAGTAACAATAACAGTAACAATAACAGTAACAACAGCCAGTCAACAACTGCAAAGCAGAACACGACCCCGCAGAACACAACAGCTACAACCACCACACAGAACGCTTCTAATTCGCAGTCAACAACTGCAAAGCAGAACACGACCGCTTCTACTACAGGAAGCAGTAATTAACCTGTCGGTAACAATAGCTTGTAACTGTCAGCCAGCTGATTATTTAGTTATTTAATTAGTTATTGCGTTAATTAGTTCGTTAATATTCATAACGATATGCAATATAAAAAAGCCCCTGCTTACTATATTTATAAGGTCCTTCCTAAATGCCCTATAGCCTTTATGCAAGTGCTATAAGCAAACCCTATAAATTAATAAGCAGGGGCTTTTTATATATCGCTGTAAATTTTATTTCTTTTTCATCTTAGGCTCGAATATCCACGAGGCAATATAGCCGAATACAAGTGCCGCTGACACTCCCACCGCACAGGCTGTAAAGCCACCTTTGAACAATCCCAAGAAGCCCAAGTTATCAACAGCCATTTTCATTCCCTTCCATAGTACATTTCCAAAGCCTGTCAATGGAACGCTCGCTCCCGCTCCTGCAAACTGCACAAGCGGTTCATAAAGTCCTATTGCACCAAGAACAGTACCCGTGGTTACAAGTATAACCATTATTCTTCCTGGCATAAGCCTGGTCTTTTCCATTAAAATCTGTGTCAGGACGCATATAATTCCGCCTACAACAAATGCTTTCAAATAATCCATTTTAACGCCCAGCTCCTTTCTTTTACTGACATATAACAATCCTGTTATGCACTTTTAACTTATATCTGCCGCAATGCTGTGTTATGCACCTTATACAGCCTCAAGCACAACGCCGTGTGCTATTCCGGGTATTGACTTACCTTCATTAAAGCTTACCTGCGATAACAATGCCCCTGTTGGAACAAATAATACCCTTTTTAATTCACGTTTTCTTAACTTGTCCAATACAAGAGTATCAAGAACTATCGCACTGCACCCACAACCACTTCCACCTGACTGGGTATCCTGCTCATTTTTATCAAATACTTCTATTCCGCAGTCCGTGTATATATCACTTATGTCTATTCCTTTCTCTTTAAGAAGTGTAAGAAGTATCTCTTTACCTGTATACCCCAAGTCACCGGTTATAATCATATCGTAATACCCTTTAGTCACTTCAAAATCCTTATAGTTGGCTTCTATAAGGTCTGCCGCTGCAGGTGCCATACAAGCTCCCATATTCATAGAGTCCTTAACACCATAATCAACTATTTTTCCTGTAGTTATACCCGATATAATTACATTTGCATAGCCGTTATCAACAATCCGGCATACATCTCCATCACATTTTGTTATTACTGGCGAATTAGATACAAGATATGCTCCTGCACCTGTAACTGTCCACGTTGAACTCATTGGCCTCTGGTTGCCATATAATAATGGAAATCTGAACTGCTTCTCAGCACTTGCAAAATGGCTTGAAGCTATCGCCGCCACATTATCTGCGAAACCAGCATTAACACACATAGCCGCAAGCGATAATGACTCGCCCATAGTTGAACACGCACCATAAAGTCCAAAAAGCGGCACATCATACGTCTTTAAGCCAAAAGATGTCGCTATAAGCTGACCTAACAAGTCACCTGCATATATATATCTTATGTCCTCTGGCATCATTCCTGTCTTTTCTAACAGCTTCTCAAATGCAAGGCTCTGTATCCTGCTCTCTGCCTCCTCCCAGCTTTCACCACCAAATAAATCATCTTGCGAAACGACATCAAAGCAGCAGCCCAGCGGTCCTTTCTTTTCCTTAGTTCCCGCCACTGTAGCTCCTGCTTTGATGTATACATTATTATCAAATTTAATACTCTGTTTACCTGCAATCATACGCTACCTCTTAATATTTATTCATAATCAATCATCAATAGGTAGTATCTGCTTTATCAGGTAATTTATTCATTACTGTATTATTTTCCCAGCATTATCCGTTAATTATTCCATATTAATATTTTCATGTGAGTGTCAAAAGTAAATTCTGCCACTCACTGATGTATCCAGTTAAAATTACTTAACTCTTAATATATCAAGTGTATGTGCTGCCGCTCCGATTAAATCCTGTCTTTCGCACGTTGCAAGATGATACTTCACGAATTCTGCGAATTCTTCTTCTGTAAGCTTATTAAGATATGGTCTTATATAGTTAGCCGGTCCATCTGGTGATAATATTTTAATTCTCTCAAGCCCTGCCGCCTCATTAAGACTGTTAATATCTTCTATTCTCATATAATCATAGAGGTTCTCCTCACTTGATACAGTGTGATAATCCCCTGTCAGTCTGTTCCCATTAAGACATTCCTTAATATGTCCTTCCTTAAACGCATATGTAATAACACTATATTCATTCATAAGATATGCCACAAGTATAATTCCACCCGGCTTGACAACTCTCTTTGCTTCATTAAGTGCCTTAAGCTTATCCTCAAATGTAAACAAATGGTACATAGGTCCAAAAAGCAGTGCCATATCAAATGTATTATCTTCAAAACGCTTAAGCTTAAGTGCATTGCCCTGATATGCCTTGACATTTGAATTCTTAGCCTTTAGAAGTCCAAGATTATGCTTTACTAGTTCCACCGCAGTGACATCGTACCCTTCCTCAGATAATGGAACGCTGTATCTTCCTGTTCCTGCACCTATATCAAGTATCTTTATATCACTGGCAATATCCATAGCCGCCTTAATATCATCAAGGCAGTTATGGATATATTTCATAGATGTTATAAATTCAACCCTTCCGTGACGTGAATCCAGACGTTTCTCCTCATTGAATTTATTATAATGCTGTTCTAATTCGGTCATTGCCATTTCCTTAGTACCTCCAAATAGTTAATCACATAAGACTTATTATCCAGTATATCAGACCTATAATCCAGCTGAAAAATATTCCATACAATATAACCGGTCCTGCTATCGTAAATATTTTACAGCCAATACCAAATACCTGTCCCTCTTTCTTATATTCAATCGCAGGAGAAGCTATACTGTTCGCAAATCCTGTAATCGGAACAAGTGCACCAGCTCCTCCAAAAGACGTGATAAGCGGATATATTCCAAAGCCTGTAAATATAACACTTAAAGCAACAAGTATAAGCGTTGTATAACTTGCTGCATCATCTGCTGTCATTCCTGTCATCTTCATAAAATTCATAATAAGCTGGCCTATTGTACATATAATTCCACCTGTTATAAATGCCTTAAAGCAGTTGTATACACACCCCGCCTTTTTCGTGACATTTTCAACATACTGGTTATAGCTTTTATTTCTTTTTTCAACATCCTGAACCATAATAATCCTCATTCCTACATATGCTTTATTAGTGACATATGTTGATATTAATAATCATATATTCCGCCTGTCTTATTGCATTATATTACTATTAACATATGTTTCTATTAGCATTACCATAAACTTAAGAATTATTCATAAATAATAATACATATCATATATGTTAAGGCATGTTATGCCCTCGCCCACATTAGGGTGTTTCTTTGTATACAACTGGTCTGCAACAAATATCATCATAAGTGCCACACATAATGGTATAATAATCTGAAGCTTTATCTTTCTGAAATAATTATCAAGCAATGGTGCTACAAAATACACTATAGCCATTCCACCAATACCAAAGGCTAACAGGCCTTCCGCACATATACGCCCGTGAATATTAAGGAAAAATCCTGTGTAATCCCACCACTTCTGTCCGTTATGTGTAAGTTCCAGCACAAGTCCTGTAAAATACTCAACAACTCCACACAGAATAATCGCCAGCACGAACTCAAGAGCCGGCTTTTCCCTGAACTTTTTAAGAAGCAGAAGTATCAAAAGACCGCCAACTCCGTATATTGGAAGCCAGGGACCGTGGAGCACGCCTCTGTTAGCAAATGAATGATACAGCATTAAGTGTGATGAAACTTCCCAGAACCACCCTATAAATGACATTACAAAGAATATAAGTATAAGCGATGGAATTGAGTAATTACGCATATATACCGTACTTTCAAAATTAGCTCTATGCTCCTTTAATGTAAACAGCCTTGAAGGATACATATTACCAAGTATCTCCTGTTTACATCTGTCAGCTTTTATCTGTTCCGCCTTGGCATCCTCGAACTTCTTTTCCTCACTCGTATTAAAAAGAATTACGCCGAACCAGTCAGCAAGAAACTTTCTTAATCTCCTGAAATACCTGATGTCAGATTTCATAATATCATCATCAAATCTTTCCTCTGGAGAGTCCTCATTCATATATGGATATATGTCTGCGTAAGCTGCCTGCAATTCTTCTTTTCCTGCCCGCTCATACAGATATACATCGCTTAGCATTTCCATGCCTTCTATATTATTCTTAATAGCATTTTCTCTTATAAGAACATACAATTCTGTAAAAAATGCAGTCTTATATGGATTGGAATATAATACCCCCACAAGACCCATAGACATAAAGCTTAATATATTCCAGCCAATAAATGATAACTGGTAGCAGAAACATTTCCACTTATAGCCGTTCATCATTCTTCTTGATAAGGTTATTGCATCATTAGCCTTTATGTCTGGATTTTCGGCTATTATATATGGCACAAGCATATATGACAGCGGCTTAATAAAAGCCCCTGCTATTGTAAGCGACCATAATATGGTATACAAGTCTTTAACTAACATTGTAAAGGCTACACGCATCCACCTTTTTACTCTCATAAGAAACATAAATTTGCCGACCCCTACACTTTTATATGTCCGGCTTTCAAGAAATATTCTTCTTGATATAACAACATAAGACATTTTCACGACATATCTTATTCCAAAATAAAATATAAGTGCCAGACATAAAAGCAGGATAACAACAAGATGTCTTGAACCCGTAATTCCGTATACAACATCAACTATAGTAAATACAACCGCACCTGATGATACGTTATTAACAACTGATGATAATATTCCCGAAGTTCTCCCCAGTATGTCCCCTGCATTATCCTTTGCTTTGTCGATAAGTGTCTGCGACTGCTCTTTGCCCTGTTCCTCATTGTTCATAATAACTGATACAATTGCATCAAGCATTGCACTTTTCGTCCTGTTATCAATATCTGATGTAACAAGCGTAACGCCCTGTGATTCGTTCGTATCTGTATTATTAATGTCTGTCATCTGCATTTTAAAGAAACTGAAAGTTTCCGTAAATTCACTTCCAACAAACGCTGCTATAAGACACACAACAACCAATATCCAGAAATGCTTTTTTAATGTTCTCTTAGCTGCTTTTGCAAGCTCTTTTCTCGTAATCATATTATTTCTTCCTGTCTGTTTAGTATTTAAGGTACTAAATAGTATACCAAATGTCCCACCATCTTTCCAATAGCAATAAACAAAACTACAAAGCCAAGACATTTTTTAAGCTTAACCCTGTGTGCTAATATAGGCAGTACCTTGACTGTTTCTGCAAGACATATTAAAAATGTACCTATAAATATTCCAGATACCGCACCATACAATATAACACCTGCCACGCCAAGCTTAATCGGCAGTTCAAATATATACCATATATTCCCAATACCTGCACCAAATATAATCATTTCCTCATAAAGCATTATTGATTCTGTTGTGTTGGTCACATCTGCGTATCTGTTAATAAGACCTATGCTTGATATTAGGGCGAACAGTCCTGTAGCCGTAACACCTCCGGCACTTAACCCGATAAGTATGATAAATAATATTTTAATCAGCATTTTGTTGCCCCCGGATAATTGTTTCTTACGCATCTTGGCATACACTCTACAGAGTCAATCATAGCCTGATTTTCATCTTTGACATACTGGTTCATAGACACCTCTATAGGGGTTGGTGCTTTACTCATCTTCTTTCCAGCAAAATGGTCATAAAATACTGCTATCCCGGCAAACAACCCTATTGCATAAGCTATCTCACACACATTGTATTCCATAAGCCAGTCCACACCTGACATCCGGTATACTTTTTCAAATATCTCTATTGTGCTGACATCATTATTATACGCCATTATCGCATAAGCACTTCCTATAAATATTATTATGCACACGATAATCTTAAGAATAACAGATAACCACACCGGCTGCTGGTTCTTTCTGTAATCGATTATAAAATCACTCTCGCCTATATTATTAACGTCAAGTGTATCATCAAGCTGCTGTATCGCTGATATAACCTGCATTGAGCTTATACATATCCTGTCCTTTTTAGTCCTGTAAAATGTTGCCAGCTTTATGCTTTTTATCTTAGGAAGCAGCTTTTTTTCAGCATACACTTCTGCCACATCAGACAGATACACATCCTGCTTGTCTGTTTTAGTAAGCTGTCTTATCTTTAAATATACTGTTTTTGACATAGTAACCTCCATTTCACAGCATTTTATGCTGATTAAATAATGCTGTTAGAAGTATTGCCAATATTGCCCATATTATTCTATATCTATCTGGCTTCGCATACGGTTTAATATTTTCTTTTCGAGACGTGATACCTGAACCTGTGATATTCCTAATACCCTGGCGGCCTGTGTCTGTGTCATATCCTCATAATATCTCATTCTTATAAGCTTCCTGTCCCTCTCGCACAGGCTGTCCACAAGCTCATTAATCATTATATTATCAATAATGCTGTCGCTTCCGCCATCCTTGCCCTCTAACTTATCTATAAGACATACCTCATTGCCATCCTTCTGGTATATTGTCTTATAGATTGACTCCACGCAGTCGCCAGCCTCCATTGTAACAATTATATCCTCTGTCGCTATTCCTGTTTCCCTGGACAGCTCCTCAATAGTCGGCTCGCGGTTAAGAATACCCTTTAACTTCTGGGAAGCCATAAAACATTTGTATCCATTTTCCTTAATACTCCGGCTTATCTTTATTATGCCGTCATCTCTAAGAAATCTTTTAATCTCACCCGTAATCATAGGAACTGCATAAGTTGAGAACTTCACATCATAGTCCATATTAAAATTGTCTATTGCCTTTATAAGCCCAATACAGCCTATCTGGTACAAATCCTCCATCTCTGCACCCCGCCCTGTAAATCTTTTAACTATGCTCCACACAAGTCCGCTGTTATCAATAACAAGCTTCTCCCTTGCTGATTTATCATTGTTGTGTGCTTTAATGATCAATTCTTTAGTATGATCGCAAGCATACACATCCATTCTACCTGTTACTTTCTCCTATTCTTTTCTTCATAATTACAGTTGTACCCACATTTTTTCTTGAATACACATTAAGCTCGTCCATAAATGCTTCCATAAATGAAAAGCCCATTCCTGACCTTTCAAGCTCTGGCTTTGTTGTATACAAAGGCTCCATTGCTTTATGGACATTTTCTATTCCTACGCCCTCATCTTTTATCTTTATAATAATCTCCCTATCCTCTAAAGAAAGTGTCATATATACCTTGCCGCCTTTTCCCTCATAGCCGTGCACAATACTGTTGGTAACTGCCTCTGATACTGCTGTTTTTATATCTGATATTTCCTCTAAGGTCGGGTCTAATCTTGTCACAAAAGCTGCAGCAACCACTCTTGCAAAACTCTCATTCTCTGATATTGCATCAAATATTACATCCACATTATTCTCCTGCATTTTACATCCCCCTCTTATTCTGCTTTCTGACGGCATCGCACAGATTATCATATATATCTACTATTTTATGAAGTCCAGATATAAGCAGTATTCTTTTAATGCTCTCATTAATTCCGACAACACATATATCACCTATATCGCGTATCTTCTTATATCTTCCCATTATAAGCCCTATTCCAGCACTATCCATAAAATCAACCTTGGAAAAGTCTATAATAACCCTGTCCACTCCCCTTTTATCGATTATATCGTCTATTACCTCTCTCATCTCATCTGCCAGATGATGGTCAAGTTCTGCATTAAGGCTTATAACAAGATTATTCCCGCTGACCATATATATGTAATCGGTTCTTTTAATATCCTCTGCTGTATCATAGCTGTCTAATTCACTGTCTAATCCATTATTAAGAAGCTGTGTATCATCTCTCATAACTATCCTCCTATCCTCTATTCAGGGTATCGGCACCCTTATGCTAAGCATAACAGGGAATTATATCAGAATTTCCTGTTACACAAAAATATCCCTGACGGACTAATTTCCGTCAGGGATTTATCGTGTGGTAATTAATGTGATGTCACATAATCATTAGCTTCTTTATAATATCCACTTGTCTTAAAGTCATTTACAATGTACTGATAGTACTTCTTGGCATTGTCTGTCTGTGAAAGTGCGACATAACATTTAGCCGCATAATAAGCTGCATCTACCTTAGTGGCGTCGCACTTAAATGCCTTAACATAATCATCAACTGCTGTAGCATAATCTGACTTATAGTATGAAGTCTGAGCCTTGCTGTAGAACTCATTAGCTGCCTGTGCCATAACAGCAGTCGAAATTGTATTATATAAAGTCTTGGCTGAGTCTGATGGAAGTGCACTTACATCAACGTCAATAAGCTTCTCAGCAGCTTCTGTCCTTTTATTGGCTATATAAGCATTAGCAGACTCAATAACTGATATTAAAAGCTTATTGCCACCGCCAGTTCCATTAAGTTCACTTAACTGCTGTTCAAGTGATTCTTTCTCTGCCTTTACAGTCTTTAATTCACTTTCCATACTGTTAAGCTCTACATTGCCTGATGAAAGCTGTTCACTGTATTCTGCCAGACTTCTGTTATAATCTTCTGTTATACCCTTGTATCTTGATGGCATTACTAAGAACCATATAAGTGCCGCACCAATCACAACACCTACAAGAACATTGACTATTGTAATAGCACCATTGCTTGGTTCTTTGTATGATGACCTTGGAAGTATTACATCATTACCATTAAGAGGCTTGCTTTCTTCTTCCTTTACCTTCTTCTTAGGTAAGAAGCTTCCAGATATATCATTATCTTTAATATTCTGGCTCTGGTTTATCTGTTCAAGGTACTTACTTGCAAGAGTATTATTCCTGTCTATCTTAAGCACTGAATTCAGGAGCTTTCTTGCTCTTTGATATTCATTATCTTTAATATATATAAGCGCAAGCAACAGGTGTGCCTTTATAAAATGTGGATTAGATATAACAATCTTCTTAAGCTGTATTACTGCCATATCTGTATTCTTATCCTTGGCATACTGAAGCGATACGTTATATTTCTTAATAGCATTAGTAACTGATTCAAACTTATTCTGATTAGACTGGATTTTCTTTATATAACTCTCTGCAACATTATCGTCCGGGGCAAGGTTCTTGCTCATTACCCACTGTGATAATGCCTCAACCACTTCTCCCATCTCACAATATATAAGTCCGAGAAGATTTCTTGCATTAATATTATATTTGTTAATCATAAGACTTACTTTTAAAGTTTCTATTGCTCCTGATAAATCCCTCACACGGGCTTTCTCAAGACCTTTGTTGTAATATATATCTGAAACCCTGGCAGTCTTTTTGTATATAGAGACATCTGTACCACACTTGGCACATGTGTCATTTGCTGAAAGGACACAGCCACATTTGTAACATCTCATAATTACTTCTCACTCTTTCCTTCGATAATCTTGTTAATTAAATCTGTTATATCTGGTACATCATTCTTGTATATTGCATCTTCTGCATCCTCAACTTCCAGACTTGGCTGGAACTTCTGGATTTCCTCATCAAAATCTAACATATCTATTCTCCAATCTTTATATTATTCCAAAACTTTCCTTATATCTGCTACAAGATAAAGTGAACCTGTACAGAATACCATCGGCTCATTCTTTAATGCAAGAACCGCCTCTTTCGCACTATCATACACTTCCACTTCAATATCTGTATGTCTTTTAAATGCCGCACTTATGTATTCCTTATCCAAGTGCCTTATGCCGCCTGTCACAGTAATCGCTATTCGTGCAAATACCTTACAGCCGCACAGTATGCTTATCATCTGTTCAAAATTCTTATCACTTACAACTGAGAATAATAATGCCGCTTTATCAGTGCTGTCAGCATACATTCCGTTAACCGAATTAACAAAACTCTGTATTCCCTGAGGATTGTGTGCACCGTCAACATATATGTTATCCGTAAGCTTCTCCATTCTGCCCTGCCATATGTGGCTCCCTGCCGAATCTACTATGGCACTGTCTTTAATATCAATATGATACAAATGCTTTAAAAGCCTGCATACTGTAATTGCTATTGACACATTTTCCACCTGATATATTGCAGGAGTAGCCAATCTTAAGCAATTATTAATATAATACTCATTATGCAGTGAAAAATCAATACAGCCATTAAAGTTTTTAATTATTTGATATTGCTGTGGTGATACTCCGTAACAATAGCTGTTCTTGCTGTGTGCAATATCCTCTATCACACCAGAAGCCTCATTGTCATCTGCATATACAACAGGCACGCCCTGCTTTATTATTCCTGCTTTCTGCTCTGCTATTTTCTTAATCGTATCTCCCAGTATTGCTGTATGTTCAAGGCTTATTGTCGTAATTACACAGCACAGTGGATTATGTACTGCATTAGTCGCATCAAGGCTTCCACCAAGCCCTGTTTCTAACACTACATAATCGACCTTGCATTTATCAAAATATAACATAGCCGCACCGAAAAAAAAGTCAAAATATGCAAGCTTAAGATTATTCGCCCTGGCTGTTTCATACACCTTATTAAAGTACTGTGTAAAATCTTCTCTTGATATAAGTTCACCGTCAACCTGTATGCGTTCCCTTATTGTCACAAGATGGGGTGATGTAAACAGACCTGTCTTATATCCTGACTTTTTTAAAATATCATCTATATAAGAACACACAGAACCCTTGCCGTTAGTTCCTGCTATATGTATTATCTTTAAATTCTTATCAGGATTTCCAAGAAGCTCTAAAAGCTTCCCAGCCCTTTCTACTCCTGTAGTTTCACCATACTGCGGCGTATCATTAAGAAACGCTTTTATCTCTGAATATTCCATTAAACACTCCATTCTCATATATGAACACTATCGGTTTCCTGCCGCCTGTATACACATTAAGCTTATCACCATCAAGATATATGCTGTAATCACTGCTGTCGTGCATTTCCTTAAGCATTTCCTCGATAACTACGATATGCTTTCTGTCGTAGTTCTTTACAAGCTCTGTAAATATATCATCACTAAATCTGAATTTATAATAATAAGCACTCCAGAGACGCTGTAAATTCTGCTTTCTTTCATTCGTCTGCTCATCAAGCTTATTATGATAAGTCTCGGTCTGGCTCTTTGTCATCTCAATTTTCTCTTTAGTAAGATATATCTGGTTAAGAAGTTCCTGATTTTTTCTCTCCCTTACACCAGCTTCTTCTGATGCCCTGTCTAACTGTCTTTTAACCTCATTAACCCTTGCATAGTAGCTTTTAGTTTCCTGCTCGGTATGCGAACCACTCATATATTCATTCTTCTTAGCTTCAAGCTCTGAGAATTCTTTGTCCACCTCATCTAAATGTTCTTTGGCTTTTTCAAGCTTTTCCTCTGCATCTGCCTGCCTTTTTTCTATTCCTTCAAGTTCTTTTATAAGCTTGTCTGTTTCACCATCTATCTCTTTTACCTGATTGATAAGTGCTGCATATTCCATATCCTGCTCAAGCTTTGCCTTATCATCTTCTGCCACATAGGAAGGCATAAGTTCATCTTTAGCATATAATGGCTTATTGTACCTTCTTACAGCTATATTAATCATTCTTGCAAGCTGTAGCGAAGATACCTTATTGAAGGTTCTAATTGCCTGATACATAGTCTTTATCTCTACTGTCTTATAATCAAATGCTTCAACTCCAAAACACTCTATAACAAGTCTTAGCTTCTCCTGTGTCTTCTGCTTTCTTAAGCTCTTTAACACACCCATTCCATTAAATGCGTCCGGCATAAGTTCTTTATGTACTACCCTCTTCATCTCAATATCTGCACTGGCAATTGCTTTATCCATAATGGCTGACCACTCCCTGAACTGGTCTGGTGTTACATTTTTAATGCTCTGGTACAGATTATCCATAAATGCCTCGTTATATTTGTCACTTATAATCTGCATTTTATGGGCTGGTGCTATGTACTGGTTAATTGAATATCCTGCTCCTGCCGCATTAACAACAAGCATTAAAAGCTTATCCCTGCCTGCCACTGTGCTGACATCTATGCTGCCCTGTGCTCCTGCTATCTCAAGCAGTTTAAGTTCTAACATTGACATTAAATGCGCCCTGTCCGCTGTCTTAAGCTGCATATATTTGGCTTCCACCATATCTGACACTTTCTTGTAATCATATTCGACTTTTAACTTACTGCTGAATATCTCTGCAAATGAATTCGCCATATCTGCAAGTCCGGATATGATACGTGAACCTGTCTCCTTCGCTGCATTTCCTATTGTCACACTATCAAAAAATGCAAGCTGCAGCCTTATATCATCATCTGTTAAATTATTAAGAATACTGTATAAATCTGACATTAATACTCCTCTCCAAGTGTTTTGTCATATTATTTTAGAAAATACCATTTTCTCCCTGATACATCAGTAATGGGCATAATACTATCTGCCCCTACATCTTAATTTTTAATTATATAAGTTATGCAGACAAAATACAATGTGATATTTATTAAAAAGCTTTCATTCTATCGGAATTTCCTATTACACAAAAAGAGCCGCCGCATAAGCCCAATGTCAACTTAATAACATTGCACCTAAGCGGCAGCCCTCATATATTAATTCGTTATAATTATGGGATAATTAGTATACACCCTGAGCGAGCATAGCGTTAACAACCTTCTCGAAACCAGCGATATTAGCACCAGCTACATAGTTGCCTTCCATACCATATCTCTTAGCAGCATCATCGATGTTGTGGTAGATATTAACCATAATGTTCTTAAGCTTAGCGTCAACTTCTTCAAATGTCCAGCTAAGTCTTTCGCTGTTCTGGCTCATTTCAAGAGCTGATGTAGCAACACCACCAGCGTTGGCAGCCTTACCACAGATGAACATTACGCCGTTGTTCTGGAAGTATTCTGTAGCTTCAAGAGTTGTAGGCATATTAGCACCTTCGCAAACAGCCTTAACGCCGTTAGCTACTAACTGCTTAGCATCTTCAAGGTCAAGTTCGTTCTGTGTAGCACAAGGAAGAGCGATATCACACTTAACTGACCATACACCGTGCTCACCATTCTTCTTCTCATGGTATTCAGCAGACTTTCTTGCAGCAGCATATTCTGTAAGTCTTGCTCTCTTAACTTCCTTAACTTCTCTTAAGAGTTCTACATCGATTCCTTCTGGATCATATATCCAGCCTGTTGAATCAGAGCATGTAACAACCTTAGCACCAAGCTGCTGTGCCTTCTGGATAGCATAGATAGCAACATTACCAGCACCTGAAACAGCGATTGTCTTGCCTTCAAGTGAATCACCGTGGCACTTCATAAGTTCTTCTGTGATGTAAAGAAGACCATATCCTGTAGCTTCTGTTCTAGCAAGTGAACCACCATATGAAAGACCCTTACCTGTAAGTACACCTTCGTATGTACCTCTTATTCTCTTGTACTGGCCAAACATAAAACCGATTTCTCTTGCGCCTGTTCCGATATCACCAGCAGGAACATCGACATCAGCACCGATATATTTGCAAAGCTCTGTCATAAAGCTCTGGCAGAATGCCATAATCTCTCTATCTGACTTGCCCTTAGGATCGAAATCAGAACCACCTTTACCACCACCGATTGGAAGGCTTGTAAGTGAGTTCTTGAATACCTGCTCGAAACCTAAGAACTTGATAATTCCTAAGTTAACAGATGGATGTAATCTTAAACCACCCTTGTAAGGTCCGATAGCGTTGTTGAACTGTACTCTGAAACCTCTGTTTACCTGTACCTGTCCCTTGTCATCTACCCAAGGTACACGGAACATTAATACTCTGTCAGGTTCTGTAATTCTTTCAAGAATTGCATTGCTTCTGTAAAGCTCCTCGTTAGCATCAACAACTGGTCTTAATGTATTAAGAACCTCTGTTACAGCCTGTAAGAATTCTGGCTGATCTGCATTCTTCTTAGAAACTAATTCTAATACTTCATCAACATATCCCATAATCGTTTAACTCCTTTGATTTAATATTCGTACGCTTTAGTACGTTACCCAAGTGATATTATATTAATTTCACTTAATTTATGCAAGTTTTTTATGTGTTTCACATAATTAAATTGAACAAAAATGAATATTATTAAGTTTAATTAGGTTTATCTTTAATTTTTCACTTTATTTTCTTAATATTATTAAGCAAAACATATAATGTCAATATGTTTGTATACTGCATACAGGCGTATTTTTACATTTTTCTATATTTAATACTCTATTTATTTATTTTTTTTTAGTAATATGTTATAGTATTTTTGTTACGTTAAGCTTTTAATTGAATATATTTCACATCTTTTTAAAGCTTGGCTTATACATTTATTCTATGAATACTAACAGGAGATAACATTATGTCAGGATTCTTTGACAAGACCAGAGAAGATATGCAATATATCTTCAAAAAGGGGAGCACTCTTTCCCAGAGTGAGAAGAAGCACAAGCTAAGAGCGTGGGCGACAGTTATTGGTATTGCACTCGTTGTTGTTCAGCTTGTATTCACTGTATTGACACTATTAAAGCTTTACAAACTTGATATTCTTCCGCTCAAGTATATCGCAGCTATTGACGCCGTTCTTGTACTTGTGGCAATATACGACTTTTTATCACAGTTTACTAAGACGCATATTATAGGAAAAGTAATATCTATACTTTTATCCGCTGTACTTTTATACACATTCCTTTTCACATCAAAGGTTGACACAACTCTTGATAAGATAAGCAGTAATGGTAATAACGTACAGGAGATTACAGATGTCGTTGATGTCGTTGTATTAAAGAAGGATAAAGCACAGTCACTTTCTGATACTTTATCATATACATTTGGTTATAACTCTACTGTAGATGCCGATGATAATCAGGATGCCATACAGAAGATTAACTTTAATAACAATGCAGACATCAAGACTAAGGAATATACAACCTGGGAAGATATCATTCCTGCATTAGAGGCTGGAACTGATATTCAGGCTATGCTTATTAATGACAACACATTGTCATCATTTGATGAGGAATATGAAGAATTCCTTAACTCAATAAGAATTGTAGGAACTATTGAGCTTAAGAGAACTGTTGAATTGAGCGAGTCTGACAAAAAGGTCAACGAAGAACCTTTTGTAATATATATATCAGGTAATGACGAAGAAGGCAAGATACTTTCAACAGGACGAAGCGATGTCAACATTTTATGTGTCATCCACCCAATAACAAGACAAGTGCTTCTTATCACTACTCCAAGAGATGCCTATATCAACCTTACTAATCCTGGTACGGGTGCTCAGGGCTATGATAAGCTTACACACGCCGGACAATGGGGTATAGAGGGTTCTATACTAAACCTTCAGAATCTGTATGACCTTAATATTGATTACTATGTTAAGATTAACTTTACCGGCTGCGAGACAATTGTAGATGCACTTGGTGGTGTAACCATCAATTCATCTGTTGACTTTGTCAATGGACTTGAGGCAGCTCCAACAAGATATCACTATGTAATAGGTGATAATGAATGTAATGGTGAACAGACCTTAGCTTTCTGCCGTGAAAGAAATGCTTTCTTAGATGGTGATTACCAGAGAGGCCGTAACCAGCTTGCAGCCCTTACAGCTATTATCAATAAGCTTACATCACCTGCAATACTTGCAAAGTACAGTGCATTACTTGATTCTGTCGGTGATATGCTCTACACTAATATGCCTGTATCAGATATTACATCACTTGTAAAAGGGCAGCTTGCCAACAGCCGTTCATGGAATATACAGACATACAGCACAGGTGCAGAACCTGACAGCAGACTATGCCAGCATTTCGGTTCTTATCGTTCTGTATCACTTCTTTATCAGGCTGATATTGATATTGCCAAACAGCTTGCCAAGAAGATAATTAATGGTGATATATTCGATGCACAGGAATATTATGACGAAGAGATCAGCAAGGTTTCTAACCCAACTGGTTTGATGTCTTTACCTAATACTTCAAAATCATCAAGCACTAACAAAGAAGAAACTTCTGCTGCCACATCAACTAAGAGTTCATCAACAACTAAGCAGCATCAGACTACAACTAAAGCAACTGCCGCACCTACAGAAGCAGCAACAACTACAGCAGCTCCTACACAGACCCCTGCTCCTGATAACAATAGCAATAACAATAACAACAACAACAGTAATAACAACAACAGTAATAACAATAACAGTAATAACAATAACAGTAATAATAATAATAACAGCAATAATACCGGCAGTAACGGCAATAAGACAGAAGCTACAACAGCTCCTACACAGGCGGCTGCCGCCCCTGCCCAGGCAGATAGCAATTCCAATGCTAATCAGGCTGCAGCTAATTAACTATAAAATATTGCTCAAAATACTATTAATAAAACACTATTAACAAAATACTATCAAGTATTAGAAAAAGGCTTCACATTATGTATATCGTAATGCGAAGCCTTTTTGACCTTTTAAATAGTTATTAAGTTAATATGTCAATTAGCTGTTTATAATATTATATGTTATTTACGACATAACCAGCCACCTATTTATTGGCATGTTCTCCATACTTGCCATAGTATTTGCCATAATACTTACCATAGTATTTGTTATCGTCCATATCGACCTTATTAAGTACCACTCCAAGAAGCTTGCAGTCTGTCTTTTTAATCTGCTCCAGACCCTTCTGGGCGTATTTGTAGCTTACATCATTAGCCGCCATTACATAGGCAACTCCGTCACACTCCTGTGCCACTATGGCACTGTCTATTACACTTCCTATAGGTGGTGTATCAATTATTATATAATCATACAAATCCCTTAATACTTTTATAAGTGTCTTAAACACCTTATTGCCAAGAAGCTCTGTAGGATTAGGTGGCACCGGACCAGAAAATACTACATTAAAATTCTCAACATTAGTTGCATACATAACTTCTTCAAATTTATTAATTCCTGATAAGAAATGTGTAAGTCCCTTAACAGACGTATTAATCTTATAACGTCCTACAAGCACCGACTTCCTTAAATCCGCATCAATAAATATAACCTTCTTGCCTGCTTCTGCAAGTGATACCGCAAGATTAAATGATACAGTAGATTTACCTTCTCCCGGTGTCGTACTTGTGAGCATAATAACCTTGATATCCGAACCGCAAAGCTGGATATTCGTTCTTAAATTCTTATATGCCTCATTAGCCCTGTAATCAAGCTTTCTTAATCGTTCTATATTGATAGTCTGCATATTATCTTTTCACCTGACTTTTACTTTTTATTCTTGTTCTTTTTGTTCTTCCTGCTCTTTTTCTTGTTCTTTGGCAAGCCATCATCCATTTCTTCTGAAATTGGAATAACTGCAAGTGTACTGAGGTCAAAATATTTCTCCACATCTTCTGTAGTCTTTACAGTATCATCTAACATTGACTTTATTACTATAACCGCCGCTGACAGCACAATACCTGCAAGAGCACCTATAATTGTCCATTTCTGGACAACAGCAAATGCTGGTGTCTCTGATAATGAGCCTTCCTCAATAACATTTACCTGTTCAATCTTCATAATATCACATATCTTCTGTGATGATACTTTAGCCACACAGTCAGCTATCTTCTTAGCCTGATAAGGATCATCACTAACAACTGTTATCTGCAATACACGTGTATCCGAAGGTGTATCAACAGATATGCTTGAAGCAAGCTGTGAGGCTTTCATATCAAGCTTTAATTCCTTGATAACCTCATTCATAACCGGAGCACTTGTTACAAGTATCTTATAATCTTTCGTAAGCTGTGTAGATAACTGGACATCTGATAAAGTAGTCGCACTGTCGTTAGCCCTGTTTAATACATACAGCTTGGTTTCTGACTCATACTGTGGTGTTATAAAAAACTTTGCCACAAGAAATGCACCAAGTCCCACTATTATGCCTGTTGCAATAATAACCATTATCTTATCCCATAATATAGATAAAATATGTCCAATATCAATTTCTATTTCTTCATTCTGAACATTATCTCTTCCCATTGTCAATCTCCATAATTATTTATCACTTAATCACTCTAAGCATTTAATATAAATCTTTTAATTATATCGGCAACTCCCGATTCATCATTAGATGGTGCGATATAGTCTGCATACTTTTTCACTTCTTCATACGCATTATCCATAACAGCCGCAACACCTGCTATCTTTAACATTGGTATATCATTCATTCCATCTCCACAGGCTATAAGCTCATCTTCTTTGATAGACAGCTTACCTAATAACTGCTGTAATGATTTATCTTTGGCAACCCCCTTTGGTACTACCTCAAGGAAATAATCTTCTGAATAAAATGCATCAAGCACGTCAGAATAATGCTCTAATAAAGCTTCCTGCACTGGCACAAGCTTATCGTGTCTTCCTACAACAAGGAACTTATTAACTGGATAATCTACATATTTCTTTAAATCATCTGTCTTAATTATTGTTGTATTATTGCAAAATGCTTCTTTTAACACATACTCATCATCATCACTCTCTGCTGCTATCTTTCCGTCCGAATATGTAAGTGCATACACATCATTAGCTCTTGCATAATCACATATATCGTCTATACACTGCCTTGGAAGCTCGTGGCTTACAATTACATCTCCATTCAGGCAGTTAATTATCTCACCACCATTATAAGCTAATATATATCCGCCTCTCTTATCTAACTCAAGCTCATCTGCTATCGGTGTTATCCCAAATAATGGACGTCCCGAAGCCAATATAACTGTAACATCTTTATCAATTGCAGCCCATACAGCCTCCTTATTAGCCTCCGGAAGCTTCTTATTATGGTCTGTGAGTGTTCCGTCAAGATCGAGTGCAATCGCTTTATATTTCATTGTTAAATACCTGTCCTTTATAATTCTTATATAGGTGTCGGGGATACTTCCCTTACATATGCCAATTAATTGCTTCACTATTACATCACCCTGCAATTCCTGACAATATATCCGCATACATAATCACTTTATCATATGTACTTAATAATTACAATAAGCTAAGCCTTAAGCTTTTATTAACTTATCCTCATCTGGTCAAATGCACCTGCTATATTCAATCTGCCATAGCCATATTCAACATTTGGATAAGCAATATCCCCCGGTCGGTCTGCTCCCCTTATTATATATGACTTAATCTCGCTATTACTTATAACTGATCTGTTATTGTTAGTAACTCCCCAGCTAAAAAATAATGCCGCTGCCCCTGCAACGTGTGCCGCAGCAATGCTTGTTCCTGATCTAACTGTATAGCCTCTTACGCCTCCAACACCATACACATTAACTCCTGGTGCTGCTATATCAGGCTTAACCCTGTTATCCGCCGTATAACCCCTGCTGCTGTTCACGTCGCTTCCGTTGGTATTATGATTATATGCACCAACAGTAATAAGCCTTAAACCGCTGGCAGGCTCTACAAGCGTTACATCAGCATCTGAATTAAGAAAATAGGCATCACAGTCCATAAGCTCTTTTAAAGTTATCCACGCATTAAAATATCCAGGAAGATTAGTAAGACTATATACATCTATCTTCCACAGTCCCTCTGCCGGACGTTCAAATCTCATAAATATAACTTCCTGCCCTGCAACAGTTTCTGTAATCTGGTAATCAACATATATCCTTGAATTCTCCAAAAGAAATGAATATTGTGTACTTGAGCCTATCCTTGCTGGTATTCTTGGAATAATCTCGCCTGTCGGTGATATTATTGATACCGACAGTACATCAAGACTTTTTGCCCATATTTCAAGCACAAAGCCTTTTCCACGCCTCTCAACATTTATCTCCATTTCCTTATATTCAGGAACAACAGAAGCGTAACCGCTAAAATGTGTCCTTTTGACTGCCTCATTGCCAGCAGGAACAACAACACATGTATTAACGTGCATTGTAAGTGAATCAAGAACATTTGATAAAGGACTTCCGCCTGTTCTTGAGCCCAGACCACTACCCAGTCCCATATATATGACAAGAGGCATTTTCTTTAACCCTGCATAATCCTTTAGAAATCTTGCGGCAAGCATAATATCCGTTTCCTCAAAACACACTGCATCATCCCTTATGTAGAAGTAATCCCTTAAATATTTCTTTGCATTTTTTAATTTTACACATACTATGCTTGCCTCTGGTGCAACACCTATGTAATCATCAATTTTTCTTGAAGCAATTACTCCAGCCATAAATGTTCCGTGCCCTGTAATATCGGTTGTTCCCACATAATCGTAAGGATTTAGTCCATTGCGGTATGCTTCAAGTGCTGTATTAATCTCTGCCTGTTCATATATACGACCATAATTAACATATAAATTCTGCCTGTACTCAAGGGTCTGATCCCATATAGCCATAATACGCGTATTACCAGCCGTATCACAGAAGTTCTCACTAAGATAATCAATTCCTGTGTCTATTATCCCCACGATAACACCCTGCCCTTTTGAATTTAAAAAAGGCTGGCTTGTTATGTTGGTGGCATTTACCGCATCAATGCTTGATGTATCCATAAGCCCATACAACTTGGGAATTGTATAATATCCCAAGTCACTTATATTAAAATCCCTGTCATCCGGAAGCCTGCTATGTGCAACAAGCCATTGGTCATCAACCTTCTGTATACATACATCAGGGTTGCTTTGAAGCATCTTATTAATTCCCGGAAGATTGACAACTATATAATCATATATATCCTCATCTGTTATCATTTCACTGCATAAAGGCATAAAAAATGTCCTTAAAGATAATCTTTAAGGACATTATATGATTAATATTTTATAATAATACTAATATACTGACATACTGACATATACATAATAACTTCTGCAAAATAACATCAGCAGAATATCTTGTGCATAATGGCTTGTGAAACTGACAGCATTAAGCTTCTGCATTATTCATTGGAAGTCTTTCCTGTCCACGCATCATAATAAGCGGTGTGCCCTTCTTCTCAATGTAATCTGCTGTTATTGTGACACTTCCGATATTATCATCTTTAGGAATTTCATACATTATATCAAGCATATATTCTTCTATTATAGACCTTAATGCTCTTGCTCCTGTATCTTTTTCCATAGCTTTCTTTGCAATCTGTCTTAAAGCATCATCATCAAATTCAAGCTTAACCTCATCAAGTTCTAATAACTTCTGATACTGCTTAAGTATTGCATTCTTAGGCTCTTTCATAATCTTAACAAGCATATCCTCTGTAAGACCCTCTAAAGAGAATACTATAGGAAGTCGTCCTAAGAATTCAGGAATCATACCAAATTCCCTTAAATCCTCTAATTCAACCTTTGATAATATATTCTTGTCATTATCATATTTATCTTTAAGGTCTGAGTTAAAACCTATTGATGACTGCTTATTAAGTCTTGCCTTTATTATATTCTCAAGGTCTGGAAATGCACCACCGCATATAAATAATATGTTGCGTGTGTTAACTGTAACCTGCGGAACCATAGCATTTTTGCTTGTAGCACCTACTGGAACTTCTATATCACTTCCCTCAAGAAGCTTTAACATTCCCTGCTGTACAGATTCACCGCTTACATCACGGCTTCTTGTTTCTTTCTTCTTGGCAATCTTATCTATCTCATCGATAAATATAATGCCTCTTTCTGCCTTCTCCACGTCATTATCTGCCGCCTGTAAAAGCTTTGATACAACGCTCTCTATATCATCACCTATATAGCCAGCTTCGGTAAGTGAAGTAGCATCTGTAATTGCAAGAGGTACTTTTAAAAGTCTTGCCAGTGTCTTTACAAGATAAGTCTTTCCGCTTCCTGTAGGTCCTATCATAAGCATATTAGACTTTTCAATCTCAATATCGTCCATAGTTCCTGTGGCAACTCTCTTATAATGATTGTATACAGCAACTGACATAACCTTCTTGGCATAGTCCTGACCTATTACATATTCATCTAACATTGCCTTTATCTGATGAGGTGCTGGAAGATTATCCAAATCAAGTGTATCGTCCTTTTCCTTATCTGTAGGCTTGTTATTATCTTCTTTCTTTTTCTTGACTTTCTGCCTGTTGGAAATGTCATTACCCATCATATTAAAGCCGCCGAACATTCCCATATTAGGCATATTATTCATAAGGTCATCATAATTGATATCACTGTTATTAATTGTATCAAAGGTCTTCTGCATACAATCTGCACATACACATAAACCACCTGGCATATTAATCATTTTACCAGCCTTAGACTCTGACCTTCTGCATATATAACACACCTTTTCGTATTCATCTGTGTTAGCAGTTGTATTGTTCTCATTATTATTATCGTTGTTACTCATTTAATCCTCAATTCTGTGTTACGAGGCTTATTAGTTCTTCTTTCCTAATGTAACCTCCACACTCTTTAGTACATATTCACTACCTTCAAGATGATAGTAGTCAACCTTTACTGTCTCTCCTGCTGAATAATACTGCAGAAGTGACTGTAAGCCTGACATTGTTGATATTGACTGGTCATCAAAACCGACAATTATATCGTAAGCTGAAAGTCCTGCCTTCTCTGCTGCTGAGCCAGATGCTACTGTACGAACCATTATACCCTGTGGGTAACCATACATAGAAGCATATGTGCTTGTTATATCTATAGCAGCAATACCAAGATATCCAGCATTATCTGAATCTACCTTCTGTCTTGTCTGCTTGCTCATAAGTGAGCTTATAAGTTCCTTAACATTAGATACAGGTATTGAATATGCCATACCCTCAACACCATCTGATGATGTCTTAGCAAAGTTAATAGCAATTACCTTGCCGCTTGCATTAAGAAGTGCTCCACCACTATTACCTGAGTTAATAGCTGCGTTAGTCATTATAAGTCCTGAAAATGTAACATTGTTAACTGTTATTGATCTGTCAAGGGCACTTATAATACCATTAGTAACTGACTGTCCTTCTCCAAGTGCATTACCAATTGCCACTACCTGCTGGCCTACTGCAATTGTATCAGAATCTGCAAGTTCTGCAATAGCTATTTTACTTATTGTGTCAGACGGAATATCTGATAATGATACAGCAACTACTGCTATATCCTGATCTGACTTAGAACCCTTTACCGTTGCACTTACTGACTGGTCATCCACAAATACACATTTTAAGTTGGATACATTATCTACAACATGTGCATTAGTTACAATAAGAAGCTCTGTATCATTCTTACCAACAATAATACCAGTTCCACTTGTTGAAGCCTCGTACTGCTGCTGTCCCCAGCCATACATTGAAGATGAACTGCTTACTGTAGTTGTACCATTAAGGGCAACCATAGCCGGAAGTGCTGCCTGTGCCACACTTTCTACATTCATTGATGAATATTGTGAAAGATTAGTATCTCCATTAGCATTAATATCATCGCTTGTAACTTTATCAATATTGCTTGTCACAGTTGAAATTGTATAGTTCTTAGTATCATTACCACCTAAATATTTCTTCTCAATATGATAAGTTCCATACATTGCTGAACCAGCTACAACACCAAATACCACTGCTGCAAGCACACCACTTATATACTTCTTAGCCGTGGAATTCTTAGAAAACCAATTGTTAAATGACTTCTTTCTTGCTTCCTTCTTAGCCTGCTTAGCTGCTCTTTGTGCATTCCTATAAGAATTATTCTGATCACTGCCTATATTATTATTAACATATGAATATCTATAGGTTGAATTACTGTTATCTGATGCATTATGAAAGCCTGTATTAGCACCATTATTATATGCTGTGTTATTATATCCGGCATTAGTTCCTGTGCTATTGTATGATGTATTAGCACCATACTGTGAATTATTCATACCACCCTGATTATATCCATAACCATTATAGCCATAATTATTACTTCCGTTAGAATACTGGTTCTGTCCATTATTCATACCAGCACCACCTGCACTGTTCTGATTATAACCTGTGTTATGGCTGTATGTTGTATATCCAGTTGTTCCTGTACTCTGATTATTATCAGGCTCTACATTCTCATAATTCCTAGAATTATTATCAGAATTATTGTTCATATAATCGTTATCTTCATTATTATACATATCCAAACACTCCTTACTTATGTCATTTCAACGAAAAAATGAACACATTTCGTTGTTGATACTGTTAGTATATTCACGAAATGTGTTCATATTGTGTATTACTTGTTAAGAAAATCTGAACTTATATAATTATGCTATGTAAAACATATCCATCAAATAATACTTACTGATTACTGCCCAACAAGCTCCATAACAGCTTTCTTTAAAGCTTCTTCTTTAGCTGCTGCATCTTCTATGCTGCTGCCCTTAACGCCCATATAGAACTTAATCTTAGGCTCTGTACCAGATGGTCTTGCACAGCACCATGCATTATCTGATAAATCATAATAAAGTACATTAGAGTTAGGAAGTCCTGTGCTATGCTTATCGCCTGTAACCATATTGACACATTCGTCCTTCTTATAATCTCTTGCTTCAAGAACTGTCCAGTTACCAATCTTAGATGGTGTATTATTTCTAAGGTCATCCATCATCTTAGCAATCTTTCCAGCACCCTCAGCACCCTTCATTGTGATAGCAACCTGTCCTTCTTTATAGTAGCCATACTTCTCATAGATGTTAATCATCTGATCCCATAAAGTAAGACCTTTATTCTTATAGTAAGCTGCTGCTTCACAAAGTGCCATAACTGCAACGATAGCATCCTTATCTCTTGCGTGTGTTCCTACAAGACAGCCATAGCTTTCCTCAAAACCAAATTCATATTCATATGTACCCTGCTGTTCAAAGAACTTAATCTGCTCACCGATGAACTTAAAGCCTGTAAGAACTTCAATAAGCTTAAGGTTATATTCCTTAGCAATGCTGTCAGCCATATTAGTTGAAACTATTGTCTTAACAAATGCTCCGTTCTTATGAAGAAGTCCCTTTTCCTGTCTTTGTGAAAGGATATATTCTGCAATAAGCATAGCAGACATATTACCTGTAAATGACTGGTATTCACCTGTCTTAGTATCCTTAGAATATACACCAAGTCTGTCAGCATCCGGATCTGTTGCAAGAACGATATCTGCATCAACTTCCTTAGCAAGCTTTAATGCTAATGTGAATGCCTTAGGATCTTCTGGGTTAGGATATTCAAGCGTTGTAAAATCTGGGTCTGGCTTTTCCTGTTCTGGAACAACATATACGTGCTTAAAGCCTAATTCCTTAAGAACTCTTCTTACTGGAATATTACCTGTACCATGGAATGGTGTGTATACAATCTTAATATCATCCGCTACTTTCTTAATGATATCTCCATTAATACTCATCTTCTTTAATGCGGCCATATATCTGTCATCCATATCGTATCCGATCACATTGTAAAGACCGCAAGCCTTAGCTTCATCTTTATCCATAGTCTTAACTGTATTGTAATCTGTTACAGCCTTAACTTCTGATATAATCTGTGAATCCTTAGGTGCTGTAATCTGTGCACCATCTTCCCAGTACACCTTATATCCGTTGTATTCTGGTGGGTTGTGGCTTGCTGTTACTACAATACCAGCTATGCAGTTAAGGTCTCTTAATGCAAATGATAATTCTGGTGTTGGACGAAGTGAAGGGAATATATATGCCTTAATTCCGTTAGCATTAAGACAAAGTGCTGCTTCATCGGCAAATTCAGGTGACATTCTTCTTGAGTCAAATGCAATAGCTACACCTCTGTCTGCTGCACCTTCCTTAATAATAAAATTAGCAAGTCCCTGTGTTGCTTTTCTTACAGTGTAAATGTTCATTCTATTAGTACCATTGCCAATTACACCTCTTAAGCCACCTGTTCCGAATTCAAGATCTTTGTAAAATCTGTCTTCAATCTCCTTCTCATCATTAGCGATTGACTTAAGTTCATCTCTTGTTGCTTCATCAAAATACATATTGTCACACCAAGACTTATAAACTTCCATATAACCCATACTCTGTACCTCTTTCCTTGTTATTTGATAATGTCGGGGAAAATGGTATTTTTCCCTGACTGATGTACACGTATTGCTACATCATTTTATTTAATTATAATTCAATCCGTAGATTAAATCAATCTTTAAGAGCTTCTTTAAACTTTTCTGATACTGTCTTTAACGCTTCTTCTTCATCGCTTCCATCAGCTATTAAAGTTATCTCATCTCCACATTTAACACCTGATGCAAGTATTGATATTACACTCTTTGCATTGGCTGTCTTACCCTCTGCATATTCAAATGATATATTAGAATCAAATTTAATTGCCGCATCACACATAGCACCCGCTGGACGAAGATGTATTCCAAGCTGGCTTGTGACAATTATATTCTCCTTTACCATTATAATCCCTCCTTAAATGGCAGTTCTTAACAAATTACCTTGTCGCCGATGTAGTGCTTTCTGTCGCTTTGGTACTCTCTGTAGTTGTTTCCTGCTGTATTGCCGTTATTGTAACATTAACAGTAACATTACCTACTACAGTTATTCCATCAGGCAGTGATAACGCCACTGTGACATTATGAGTTCCTGCCCCAAGATTCTTAAGGTCAATGCCTGCCTTTACATCTGATGCACTGACAGCCGATAACACATTATCATTACCTGTTACAGTAAATGTAATACCCTGCATTACCTGTGCATTAAACCCTGTCTGTATATTATTAAGTGTTATCTCTGAAGCTGAAAGACTTATCTGCTTTGTAGCCTTCTGTGCTATCTTAACTGTAACAGTAAGACTGCTGTCAGATACAAATTTAATTCCTGATGGAACATAATCTGATAATCTGAAAGTATATGTCTTATCAGCACTCAATCCATCAGCATTAATATTCTGCGATGGAATTGTTATTGTATCTACTTTACCCAGCAAATCATCTGAACCTGTTATAACCGCAGATGCCTGGCTTAATATTGTATCTGTTATAATATATCCGTCTGACGGCGTTCCACTTGTCTTTGCTGTTATTGACACCGTCTTCATTCTTGCTATATCAACATTGATATCTGCTTTAGTACATGACAGTTCAAGTGCATCATTTACTATTTCATTACCATCTTCATCTAACATCTTAACATCTGCACTTGTGCTTATGTCTTCCTTAGCACCTGATACATCTACATTTACTGATAATGTTGCTACACTCTCAAGTAAAGATGTAGGACCTGTAACTTTGATATATGTTGGTGATGAACTTGTCGAAGCAACCGTATATCCTGAAGCTGTCGAACCTGTCGTATTAACATCTAATGACAAAGTCTTGGTATCCCTGTTCTCTATGCTTAGCTTAAGTGCTGATGTTCTTGGAACAGCCTCTACATTATTAAGAACCTGTCCATCTTTAATTACCTGAACCTGTATATCTACATAATCTGTAAATGCAGTAACCTTGCTCAAATCTGCGGTTGCACTTATATCACTTGTCTTAAGGTCTGTTACGACACTCTTTGGACCGCTTACTGTAACTGAAATCTTGCCGCCATCAACAACTTCATAACTGTAATCTTTGTCTGTAAGGCTCTGTGTATTAATAAGCTGTACAGTTATATTACTGAATGTATAACTCGTGTTAGGGTCATATATATTAACAATAACTGTCCATAGAACAACTGCAAATACAGCGGATAATAACTTCAGGCTGAAATTCTTAAATATCTTCTCTTTCATGCTTCAACCTGCCTCTCCATATCCTGAAAGACTTAACATCTATATTCTTTCTACGGATATATTCCAGTTTATTCTTTAAAGAATCTGCATCAATATCGTGTATTAATTCACCACCAAAAGCTACAGAAACCTTACCCGTTTCCTCTGATACAATAATTGTCATACTGTCTGTAGCTTCGCTTATTCCGACTCCGGCACGGTGTCTTGTTCCTAAAGCCTTGCTAAGATTAACATTATCTGTAAGAGGCAGATAACAGGTAGCTGCAACCACCCTGTTACCTCTCACTATAACTGCACCATCGTGAAGCGGTGTATTATGCTCAAATATATTAATAAGAAGCTGGCTTGTAACAATACCATCTACAGGTATTCCTGTCTTTATATATTCTTCCAGAAGCATATCCTGTTCTATAACTATCAATGCACCTGTCCTTACCGCTCCCATCCTGTAGCACGCATCAACAATTTCGTCAGCTGTCTTAACACTAAAACGCTCATCTTTATTGCTGTTATCACCAAAATTCAGGAAATTAAGAACAAATTTCTTCCTTCCTAACTGCTCTAACGCCCTTCTTAATTCGGGCTGGAATATAATAACAAGTGCTATAATTCCAACACTTATCGTCTTTCCTGCTATCCACAATATAGTCTTTAAGTTAAGCAGATATGCAACTACCGCGAATAAACCTACTACTATAATTCCTTTAAGCAAAGCCCACGCTTTAGTATTCATTATCCATAACAGAATATTATAAAGAACAACCGCAATAATAATTATCTCTATAATATCTGTCCATGTAATCCTTGGTATATATAATCTTGAAAAATAATTCTGCAACAGATTACCTGATGTAGTCACATTCTCACCACCCTTTTAATTTCTATATGATAAATATACTATTATTTATCAAAAAATATCATATCTTCGTCTTCTTCTGTGGCAGCAGTTGTTGATTTAGCCTGTCTTACATCACTTATATCTGAGGCTTTTCTGGTCTTTCTTGCATTAATCTGCTTAACCTTTACATCCTCACCTGCTACATTAATCTTAGGCACAGCCTTTACATAATAATAGTATTCGTCATCTTCATACTGTACATACTCTGTTCTTCTGAAATCAACTGCAAAGAACATAACATTACAGATATAACCTGCAAGTGCACCTAATATAACTCCGATTACAATAAGAACTATATTAAATTCAGTCTTAAATACAATCTCGCATACAACAAGAATTATGAACTGTAATACACTTCCTATTCCTATAGCGTAACCCCATGCATAGTCAATCTTAAGTCTTCTTATTATGTATACAACAATTACTGTAACTGCAAGTGCTGCAATTAACACTATCATCTGCTTGTCCTTAACAAGACTTTCTATTAAATAAGAAACCTGTAACATACTCTCTGTTAAAGATTTGTTAGTAACTGCTGCTTCGTAAGCACTGGCTGTATTAATTATATAATAAATTATTACACCAAAGCTTACAGGTATTGCCGCAAGAAATGATGAGCATAAACCTACAGCAACCGGTATAACATAAGGTATCTTAAAACCACACATAATTACTGTTAATATTAGCAGATATCCAAGCTTTGGTGTAAATCTGAAATATAACAGATACATAAGAAGCACTACGCACAATGCAATAAGTGCAAATTCTACTGATATTGCATACAAGTGTGCAATCATAAATATCGAAAGCATTACTATTGTAAAGCCATTAGGCAGAAATGCACATATAACCGATACTAATACTGCTATTATAGGACTATTAAGCTTATCCATATAGCCGATAGAGGCATTAAGCATAAGAAATGAAACCAATGCTGCTATAAACTTAGCCACCGGTACAATATATATATCATATTTGTTGTAAAATCTTTTAAAATTCTCTTTTAGTTCTAATAAAACCGCCATTATATCCTCCATATTTACTTTCTTTTCTTCTGGCTGTTATAAAATCTTTCAAGCTTATTAAGTCTTGAAAAATATTTCTTAAGACCTTTTCTTGAACATTCATACTGGACATTATATACAACAGCTGCTATTACTGTAAATATAACTAACATTCCTATATAGTATATTGCCACTCTCCTGCCAAATGCAAGATAGTCCATTGAATTAATATTCTCAACAAGTCCCTCTGCATTGCATAATACATACATAATTGCAACTATCATAAATGCAAATGTTGTAGTTATTAATGTCTTTAAAATACCGAAAGCAATGAAATCACCTTTGAAATATTTCGCTGTACGAAGCATTTTCCTGCCCTCGTTCTTTTCATATATAGCCATCTTAGTCATCATCTTAACTTTATTCTCATTAAGCACAACTTTCACCTCATTATTCATTTCATAAATATGCTATTGGTTATATAACAGCATTTTATTAAATATAGCATATTTGACATTAATTGTATATTACAATTTGCGAATGTCCTCCGCCTGCTGCTGTTACAATTCTTACTTTTCTTCCCTCAGCAGTAAATGTTCTGTCACTTGAAGCAGAAAGATAATTGCTCCATACCTGACTATATTCTGATGGGAGGAGCTCACTTAATACACTATTAATCTTGCTGTCAAAACCGCCGCTTCTCTGCTTGATATATATAATAGAAACTTCTGGCTGTATTATTATTTCTCCATAATAAGTATCATTTTCTGTATATATGTATACATTAGAATATTCTCTTGTAAATCCCTGATTACCAAGTATGTCTGGCAGATCTGTACTCTTCATTCCGTCACTGTTTCCAGTTGATGAACTGCTGCTTCCTGTGTTAGTGCTATTGGTATTCGATGAATTAGAGCCTGAATTGTTAGAGGTATTGCCTGAATTATTGTTATAAGACCCATCTGAATTATTAGATGAATCATCTGCAATATAGCCTCCGTCAGAACTACCATTATCTGTACCACTGCTGTTACCATCATCATAGCTTCCTGCCTCACTGTTATATGAGTAGCCCGTTCTGCCTGATGTGCCACTATTAGAAGTCCCTGATGAGCTGCTGTTAGATGAATTAGAACCCGTAATGCTTCCATTACCTGTGTATACAACATATCCATTGGCTGAACCTGCTGATACACTCTTTATTCCCTCAATAGCTACGGCATCTGACACATCTCCTACTGTCGCTGTAAGTGCCGCAACACCTACATTATTAACAGTTACAACACCATCTGAATCAACCTTCATAATATCCTCATTACTGCTTGACCACACAAGTGCCTTATCAGTATTCTCCGGCTCTACAACTGCAGCTGCTTTAAATGTTGTGCCGACAACAACAGCTGTATCATCCATTAATATCTCAACCTTAGTAAGTGACCTGTCAGCTACACTGTTGTTAGATGAATTATTCTGTGGTTTCAAATTCTTCTCTGTCAATGTCATTCCAACAGTATTATCCCCACTTTTCTTATTATTAGAACTTACAGCTCCTGCTATAATAACTGAAAAAAGAGCAATTACAGCTATTACAATAAGTACAATTGCAATTGGGGACAGCTTAGTTCTTGTATTTGCTGTGCCTTTTGAATTATTATCCTTTTCGTTGTGCATCTTTATCTCCATTCTTAAACTATCTCATCAGGAAGCTTCCATTGCTCTGCCTGATACTTATAATCTTCCGCCATCTGTCTGAACTGTGCTATCTGTTCTATATCTTCTGATGTTTCTGAAAGCTTGTCATAACATCTGCTAAGAGCATACAAAGGCTTATTACCTCCGCTTGTAATATCTAATACGCTTGAAGTTTCATATATTGCATTATAATACCACATTGCCGCTTCTGCATAGTCATTTATATCATAATAATAATTGCCAAGTTCATAACATATCTCTGAGCTTGGATTATCAGCAACACACCTTAAAGCAAGCTTAAAGAATTCTCCCATATCACCTGCTATGCGGTATATTTTAACAAGTACACAGTTCACTTCCTGTCGAATGTCGTCACTTCTGTTCTCATTAATAAGAATATCGGCAAATATATCTTTAAAATCCATAAAATCTTTATCTGAACCAGAAATATAAAGCTCCTTGCATAACATAGTTATAACATAGTCCTCCAACTGTGTTCCCCTGGCAAATGCTTTAATATATGTAGAGAAATCCCTCCTGCTGTGGTCTGATACTGGTCTGTGCAGTATCTCTATATCACTGTCATATACCACAGGTGTAAGCCTTACTGTTTCATGAATTGGTGATGTCCATACGAAAGGCCTTAACCTCTTAAAAAGCTTTGGCCTTAATTCTCTGTGTACATTGTACACAGAGTTATAGTCATTATCATTAACATAATACATCTGTACTATATCTATCTCTGGAAGAAGCATTGATTTCAGGTCTTTTAATGCCTGATTATTGCGTTCATCTAATATCTCATCTGCATCTGCACTGAATATATAATCGCAGGAAGCTAATGAAAATGCGTAATTTCTGGCAGCGGCAAAATCGTCACACCATTTATAATCATATACTTTATCTGTGTATTTATGTGCTATATCTTTGGTTGAATCAGTCGAACCAGTGTCCACTATTATTAATTCATCATAAGTTCCTGCGTATGAAATAAGACAGCGTTCTAATATTGACTGTTCATTTTTTACTATCATACATAAGGTGATTGATATCATTTTCGTGGTCTCCTTATAATTGTTTCCTGTTCATAAGTATACCATATCAGTTTTTATGTGGATAGATTTTTAATTAAAAAAGGAGTTTGTGTTTGATATGTCACCTGTCTACTGGTACGGGTGGCAATCTAGCACAAACTCTTTTTAGGTTTTCTTTATTATTTTTTATCATTTCAATACTTGAATTTATTTATTCCAGCTATTTATTTTAAGCCTTTTTCAAGGTCTGTAAGCATTATGTCTAATGCCTGTATTCCACCTTCGGCTGTGTACCATACATTTGAATGTTCAAGATATATTATATGGTTGTTTTTGTAGGCATCTGTTGTCTTTACAAGTTCATTTTCCACTATTTCTTTAGCATTCTTAGCACCTGCTGTTGATATTGCGCTATCTCTGTCCATAACGAATATATAATCAGGATTCTGCTGTACTACTGTTTCAAATGAAGATTCATTACCATGTGTTGATGTTGAGCCTGCAGCTGTAAGATTGTTAAAGCCTGCTTCTACACCTATTAAAGAGCATCTTCCATCATTTCCAAGAAGATTAAAGCTTCCGCTTGTTGTCATACCTACTAATGCTGTCTTTCCTGATGATATCTTCTTTATTGCATCTATTCTTGCTCCAAAATCAGACATAAGTGAATCAACTTTATCTTCCATTCCGAATATTGAAGCTATTGTCTTTGCATTTTTAGATACGCTATTTACAAGTCCCTCATTAGTATCTGTTGCAAGATATACTACTGGTGCTATTTCACTTAAAGCATCATAGCTCTTTGATAAACGTCCACCAATAAATATAATATCTGGTTCACACTCCATAACTGCTTCTAAATCAGCCTCTTTTATTGTTCCAAGATTTTTAATTGATGCATCATTTGAATATTTTTCAAGGTAATCAATACTTGTTGATGCCATTCCTACTACTCTGTCACCTACGCCAAGTTCATCTATAATATCTAAACATGCAAGGTCAAGAATTGCTATTCTCTTAGGATTATAAGGAACTTCTAATTCAATTTCATTCTTTGAAGCATCAAGCGAAGTGATTGTCACGCTTGTCTTTTCTTCTTTAGTACTTTCATTATCAGACTTATCAGTACCACACGCTATAAGTCCTACTGCCATTACTGCCATAAGTGCCATTAATAATAATTTCTTAAAATGTTTTTTCATATTTTACCTTTGTGGCTTACTGCCACTTTATCCTTTCTTTAATTATAATATATCCCAAGCCGTATACATTACTAAACCAATACCAGCAATAAAAGTGAATGGCAATTTTCACTTTTGACATCCTGCCATTATTTAATAATATATAGACAATGGTTTTCCCTTAATCTGCATAATCTCAAATTCTACATTATATATGGAAGATAAATTTTCCTTAGTTATAACTTCTTCAACTGTACCAAATGAAGCAATCTTTCCGTCTTTAAATGCACATATATAATCAGAATAAAATGCCGCATAATTAATCTCGTGCAATACAAGTATTACTGTTTTTCCAAGTTCATCACATAATCTTCTTACTATCTTCATAAGATTACTTGCGTGATAGATGTCGAGATTATTAGTCGGCTCATCTAGAAGAACATATTCTGTGTCCTGTGCTATAACCATAGCTATATATGCTCTCTGCCTTTGTCCGCCTGAAAGTTCGTCTATAAATCTTTCCCTGAAAGTTTCTAATTCCATATAGTCAATAGCTTTGTCAATCATTTCCTTATCTTTACTATTAAGTCTTCCTCCTGAATGAGGAAATCTTCCAAATGCAACAAGTTCTTCTACAGTAAGCTTCATCTGGATATTATTAGTCTGTGTAAGTATTGCCAGATGCTTTGATAATTCCTTGCTATTCCATTTGTTTATATCTTTCTTTTCTATAACAACTGAACCATTATCCGGTGCAATAAGTCTTGATATTATACTCATAACAGTTGACTTGCCTGCACCATTGGGTCCAATGAGCGATGTAACCTTTCCTTTTGGAAGTAAAAAACTGACATCATTGACAACTGTCTTTTCATCATATTTTTTTATAATATGGCTAATATGCATAACTGTAATTCCCTTCAAATTATTTTATTAATTATGCCTGCTTCCTTTTAATATTAAATATAGAAAATATATGCCGCCTGCAACTGTTATAAATACACTTATTGGAATAGAATAAACAAACACTCTTTCAACTATAAACTGTCCTCCAATAAGTGCTATTACACCCATTAACGCCGCACCAGCTATAAGCTGTGTATGTCTGTATGTTTTTAACAGTTGTCTTGAAATATTAGCAATAATCAGCCCCAGAAATGATATCGGGCCAACCATAGCTGTTGCAACTGCTATACACAAAGTTACAGCCAGTAACAATCTTCTTATACATCTGTCATAATCAACACCCAGGTTAATTGCCTGTTCTTTTCCAAGAGTTATTACATCAAGCAGTGCAAGTTCTTTTCTAAAAATCACACCTATAAGTGCAAGTATAATCACCGAAAATATAATTATCCCTGAATTAATATTACTAAAGCTTGCTACAAGTGAAGTCAGAAGCGTGTCATATTCATTAGGGTCCATAACCCTTGTCAATGTACTCTGGATACTTGAGAAAAATGAAGTCAATACTGTTCCAACAAGCAATACATACAGCACATTATGTCCTGTCATCTTAAAAAGCCAGCTATATACAACAGTCGCTATAATTCCCATAAGTACAAGGTCTACAAGAAAACTAAGATTATCATTGGTAAATAATATACTTCCTGAACCTAACACAAAGACAACTGATGTATGTATAAGTGTGTATAAGGCATTCATTCCCAATAGACACGGTGTAACAATTGTATTATTAATAACAGACTGAAATATTATCGTTGCCGCTCCTATTGCAAATGCTGTTATTATCATCGCAATCACTTTAGGTATTCTTAATTTCATTGCATATCTTAGAAGTTTATGATTATGAAACTTAACACCTATAAAAAGAAATGCCGCAACAATAATAATGGCTATTAATGCAATAACAATAAGCTTTATAATATTTTTTCTATAAGCTCTTTTGTTCATAACCTGCTCCATTCGTATCTTTAAATAAAATTTTCTTTATATCAATTGCTTTTCTTCCATATCTTAATCTGTATAAAAGCATTCCTATAAATATAATGCTTCCTAATATTCCAACAATCAGCTCAATTGGTAATTCATATGGTTTAATCACAATTCTGCCAATCATATCGCAGACCAGAACAAATATTGCACCAAATAAAGCGGTATCAATAAGCGTTCCTCTTATTTTGTCGCCCTTAAATATTGCCACTATATTAGGAACAATTAAGCCTATGTAAGAAATTGAACCAACGACAACAACAACAGAAGCCGTTATCATTGCGGCAATTGTAAGTCCTCCAAACAACACAATATCATATGGAACACCAAGATTTTTAGAAAAATTTTTTCCCATACCAACTATATTAAAATGATTAGCAAATACAAATGCTAATATAATAAGAGGCACAACCATATAGACTATTTCATATCTTCCTTTAAGTACTAATGAAAAATGTCCAACAAGCCAAGTGGATAACGCCTGTGTCATTTCATACTTATATGCAAGGAAATTAGTTATACCGCCTATAACGTTACCAAACATAATTCCAACGAGAGGAACCATTACCACATCTTTATATTGAACTTTCTGAATAAACCAGACAAATACCCAGGTACCAAGAATAGCCGTTACAAAAGCAAAACCCGCTCTCTGCCATAATGTTGAATTAGGAATAAATAATAATGCCAGAAGAATTCCAAGCTGTGCTGATGAAATCGTTGCTCCTGTTGTTGGCGATACAAACTTGTTCATACATAGCTGCTGCATTATAAGTCCTGCAACACTCATTCCCATACCTGTACATATAATTGCTAACAATCTAGGTAATCTTGAAACAACAAATATCATCAATGCATTATTATCATTTGTTAATAAATCTTTGATATCTATATCAATAACACCAACAAATATAGATATTAATGATAATGCAAGCAGAATTATTGCAAGAATAATTTCTGTACAGTACTTTTTCAACCCATAGTTCCTCCTTTCCTTACTTTTGTTAGTTATTGCTAACTTGCGACCAGCAAATTATATTACATACTAATTTAGTATGTCTATAACTTACTTTTTTGTAACTTTGAGCTCTATTTTTCATACCTTATATTCTCAGTTGCTATATCATTTCTATTACTATAACCTTTAGCAAATTGTTCTAAATTATCAACTATATCAACAATATCGCTATATTCCTTATTGATTTCATATACTACTATCTTTGGCGGCATTTCCTTTATTACATTTCTGTTAATAAGTCCGCTTGCCTCTAACTCCTTTAACTGTGACATCAATACCTTTGGTGTTATATCATCAATTTTTTTCTGTAATATAGAAAATCTGTTGTCACCGTTTATTATGTGTGCAACTATCCTAAGCTTCCACTTTCCACCTATCAGGTCATCTATAAGATTAAATGGGCAATTATAATTATCTTTTATTTTGGAATAAGTATCTTTCATAAACACCTCCTGAATTAATTCCAATAAAAATATTCTAATAAAAACAAAAAAGCAGTGAGATAGCCAATCTGACATCAGTCGGATTTATGCAAAATGCTACTCACTGTTTAATATCTGTATTATATTTAATTGTATGCTGATTTTTTTCTTTTGTGCTCATTATATCATATGCCCTGCGTTGCTTTTCCACGCATCCGAAGTTTCGAAGAAACTTCTAAGTGACTACGAAGTAGTCATATTATATCATAATTTTTGTGCAGCTTTTCAGCACATATAAAGTTCCGTAAGGAACTTTTAAGATGAGCACTTTTGTGCTCATTATATCATATTCTCAGAATTCTTCCAATTATGCAGTTAATTATGAAAATGAGAATATATATCGTTACGATTGTCGAACCTACTGGAGTTGAGGTAAATATTGATATTATTATTCCAAATACTGCCCCAAATACTGAAAGGATTGCTGAGTATATTATAACTGATTTGAAGCTTGTCATTACTCTCATCGCTGACAAGGCCGGAAATACTAAGAGGGCTGTTATAAGCAGTGAGCCTACGAGGTTCATTGCAAGCACGATTATTACTGCTGTTATAACTGCTATCATAAGATTGTATACATTAGTATTTTTGCCCATTGAGCGTGTAAAATTCTCATCAAATGTCACTGAGAATATTCTGTTATAAAATATTATAAAAAATGCAACGACTACAAGTGAGGCTATTACACACATAATAACTTCTGAGCCTGTAAGTGTAAGGATTGATGTCGAACCAAAAAGTGTGGAACACACATCTCCTGATACATTTGAGGATACTGAGAACACATTTAATATAAGGTAACCAACTGCCATTGAGCCTACTGAAAGCATAGCTATTGCTGCATCACCCTTTAATTTCGTGTTAGTTCCTGTTCTAAGAAGCAATATCGCACACACTATTGTTACAGGCATAATGAATATATTTACATTAGCAATCTTTAACACTGTAGCTATTGCAAGTGCACCAAATGCAACGTGTGACAAGCCATCTCCTATGAAGGAAAATCTCTTTAACACAAGTGTCACGCCAAGAAGTGATGAGCATAAAGAGATAAGCACGCCTACGATAAGCGCATATCTTACAAATGGATATGACATATAAAACTGAAATTCCTGTATAAAGCCACTCATTACTCCTCATCTCCTTCCATCTGTCCAAATACATTGGCTTTGTCGCTTTGCATAAATTCTTTCTTAGTACCATAAAAGCTGTCTTTACTGTCGAGATAAAGAATATGTGTCGCATATGATACCGACTGAAGGTCGTGGGACACCATAATTACTGTTATTCCTTTATCGTTAAGCTTCTTTAATAGCTCGTAAAATTCTGCTGTCACCTTAGGGTCTAAACCTGTAACAGGCTCATCTAAAAGTATTACCTTGGAAGTTGCACAGAGTGCTCTTGCAAGTAAGACCCTCTGCTGTTGTCCGCCTGAAAGATTGCGGTAACATTTTTTCTTAAGGTCTGTAATATCAAGCTCTCTCATCTTCTCAATTGCAAGACTTTTCTCTTTCTTTCCGTAAAAGGGCTTAAATCCGCTTCCTGCAAGTGTTCCTGACAGAACAACTTCCCATACAGTAGCCGGAAAATCCTTCTGTACAACTGTCTGCTGTGGAAGATAACCTATCTCATAATCCTTAAGGCCATCACCATATTCTATCCTTCCTGATACTTTATCTATAAGGTTAAGCAGTGTCTTTATAAGTGTACTTTTTCCAGCTCCATTTTCACCAAGCACACATAAATAATCACCTTTATTGACCTTGAAATTAAGACCTGATACAACTGCCTTGCCCTCATATCCCAAAGCCAAATTCTCACATTCTATATATGACATTTTCTTTTCCTTTCTCAATTCCTATTTATCAATTGTTATTGATAAACATTCTCTTATAAGCATAATAAACACAAAAATTATCGTTCACGTCTGACATTAAAATCTATTGTAAAGCCTGTTTTAATACGACAAGGTTATTACTCATAACATTCAGATATGTATAATCTGCATCATCTGTCCCTGCCGACTGCATTGAATCCATAGTAAGTATCTGCTGATTCTTCTGGCTTGTATTGCCCTTAATAGTGTTAGCTATTCTTTTATCAGAACCATCAATTACAAGTATGCTTCCTGTTCCTATCTCGTCTATCTTGCCAGAAAGAAATGTAACTGTCTTAAAACTTGCCTCTGTTTCTGCTGAACAGCCTGCAAATGCGGCATAATAATCAATTCCGTAATCATCAACAAGATACCTGAATGGAAATCTGTCGCCAAATATAACTGTCTTAAGCCTTGAATTCTCACATACATTTTCATAATCACTATCAAGTCCGGCAAGCTGATTTATATACGCATCAGCGTTATCCTGGTATAACTGCGAATTATCTTTATCCAAATCCTTGACTATATCCGCAAGATACTGTGTTAATACAGCCGCATTTTTTAATGAAAGCCATATATGCTCGTCATATTCAATATCCTCGTCTGTGTGACTGTGCCCTGCCTCCAAACTGTGGTCGTCTGCGTGATTATCTTCGCTATGGTCACCTGCCGTATATTCATCTGCGTGGTCATCTGCTGTATGGTCATCACTATGCTCATCTGCGTGGTCATCACTGTGATCGTCTGCACTATGGGAATGTGTGTGTGTATGCCTGAACTGGAAACGGCTCTCCTGCATACCTTCTATTACCTCTTCCTCTTTAGTCCTGTCGCTTATAAGCTCCATCATATTGACTTTTATCATATCATTATTCTTAGTTTCCCTTACCGCATCAAGAACCCACGCATCAGACTCGCCTCCGACATACACAAACACGTCTGCTGATGAAATCTTAGTCATATCCTTAGCTGAAGGCTGGTAACTGTGTAAATCCACTCCACCATTAATAAGAAGTGTCAGTCTGAATTTATCGGAATTATCACCTATTATCTGACTTAGCCAGTCGTACTGTGGGAATGTTGTACACACAATACTTATCCTGTCATCATCATACCCTGTATCTGATGAACAGCCTGTTAATAACAGCATTGAAAATGTACCAATCAGAAGAACAGTACTCATAAATAATGCTTTTATTCTTTTTCCTGCCATTTTTATATCTATATTAAAATGCTTATTCTGCATATTATCTTTACTCCATTCTAACCCTGCTCATCTTTGCATTTCCTGCAAAGACCGCTTAAAGTTGAGCCATTACATTCAAGTGTAAATCCATATTGTTTCATAAGATTTTTTCTTATTTCGTCCATAAATGCACAGTCAAGGTGCATAACCTTTCCACACTTACGGCACTGCATATGAAGATGTGCATCACAATTATTATGCTCATCTGATATTCTATAATAATAATTACCACTGCTTGCTGTCTTAAAACGCACAAGCACTCCATTATCTGTCATTCTGTCGAGCGTACGGTACACTGTTGACTGGTTTACATCTACATTGTTGCTTTCAAGGTAATGATATACGTCAGCCACGCAGAAGCTCTTGTCTTTCTGGAGTGAAAGATATTGTTCGATTTCCTGGGTAGCTTTGGTATGGTATGTTTTAGGCATTGTGTACGGCTCCTTTCTTGTGAGGGAGGGCATTAATTGCTAATTTACTTTAATGGCTTCCCTTTTTATAAAAAATGCGAAATGCATTGTAATTTGCATTAAATTTGCAAATCGTTTGCATTTCGCATATTATCATTTAACTATAGTTCTGTCAATATGTTTATATTTATTTAACAATATTTACTGGCAAAGAAGTAAACTCTCTCATTCCTGCCAATAATGTAGATTGAGATTGGGGAGAGCTGGCACAAGCATAAGAAGACGATGGGGAGCCGCCGGCACTTAAGTGCTGTCCTTTAGCACTTTAGTACCGTTGCGAGCGACACTTAAGCGCAAGCGTGTCGCCGTTGCCTGTGCCAGCTCTCCCCAATCCCTCACAACCTACATTCCTCTCTCCCAATTGCCCAATCAAATATTCTTTATCATATTCTTACAACTATTATAAGTTATAACAAAATACCCTCCATATATCAAAAGTATAAACACTCCGGTCATTATTATTGACTGTACCATATATTCCGTACCAAGCAGTTCCATCACCATATAGCTTACCCTCATTCCGAATATTGAGTGTATTATTGCAAGAGACATTGGTATTCCAAAGAATATCGCTGTCTGCTTTAATACTGCGTGATTGATTTTGCTATTGTCTGTTCCAAGATTTTTAAGTATCTTATATCTGCCAAGATTGTCGGCACTTTCTGACAGTTCTTTTAATGCAAGTATTGCCGCTCCTGATATAAGGAATATAAGTCCAATGTACAATGCTATAAATGCTATCATAGCACCAAGTCCCATTGAATTCTCTTTTACTGAAATAAGCGTATTAATATCCATTATAATACCTTCTTTACCAGCACCATTCGCTATCTTTACAATCTTTTTATCAACTGCCTCACGTTCATCACCCTCTGGTATATTATAATTACCAATATAATATTCACCTGTTGGAAGCATTGTTTCAAGTACTTCGTCTGGCACAACCACAATTCCTATATTTATATGGTTAGATGACATCTGGACAAAACCATCCGAACAACGATTATATTTTGGCTTTAACAATTCCCCATTTAAAGCAATCTTTACTCCCTTATCTAAGGCTTTGTTTCGCACTTCTGCCATCGACTTAAAGTCTGCAACAATTATATATTCATCAGAACTAAGACTGTATTGTTCATTACCATACAGAGCTGCCACCTTGTTATAATCACTAAGTTTCATAATATCTTCAGAATAATATGCATCAAAATATGATGAATCAATATTATCTGCGATATCCGGATTATCAGCCTTCGCTGCTTCTGTATTTCCTAAAGTATCATTAATTGTAAGTTCACTTGTATTGTATACATACACATCTACTATATCTTTAAGAATATCTTCAAGGTCAATATCTTTTCTCTTATAATAATCTTTTATTAACTCTGCCTGTTCATTATTAGTATCTGCTACAACAGCTGCCTCATCAACTTCCTCTGCCACCCCAGCAGCTTCTGCCTCATCATCTGAATAAAGTTCCTTCTCTATCTGCACATCTGCTGGTGATAGCATATCAATATTGTGTACAAGTGAATTACGCACTGTAAGTCCGCTTGATAATACGCATATTGTTATAAACATCATAAGGCATATAACTGTCATTGCGAACACGTTGCTGTTCATACGGCTGCTCATCTGACGGAACACAAAGCTGTTAAGCCCCTTATAGTACACCTTTTTCATAGAATATACTGCTGAGAACATAATTCCTGATAATGACCAGAAGAATAAAAATGTTCCAGCACAGCCCATTACTATATATTTGGCAAGGTCAGTAACTAACTCAAGATTCCTGCTATCTGATACCTTATAGTAGGCAAATGCAAGCAGTACAACTGATATTATCCATACAACTGCACATATATATGGATTTTTGTTAGTTGCTTTTTCTGCCTTTCTGCTTCCTGTAAGAAGGTCTATAAGCTTATATTTGTTAATGCAGAACATATTAAAGAGTATTACGATAACATATATAATTGCAAAATATATCAATGTCTTTACAAATGCCTGCTGAGAAAATACAAATCTGTATTTCTCAATGTTAACCCCAAACATATTGGCAACAAATATACTTGTAACCTGTGAAAGTCCTATTCCTGCCACAAGTCCTATTCCTAACGATATAACACCTATAATCAGTGTTTCAAGAAACAGTATAAGTGATATTTTCCTTTTTCCCATTCCAAGAAGAATGTATAATGCAAATTCCTTTTTTCTCTTCTTCATAAGGAAATTACTTGCATATATAACAAGAAATCCAAGTATAAATGCAACAAATACACTTACTCCCGAAAGTGTTGTATTAATAAGCTTTACTATCTCTCTTGTGTCTTCTGATATTTTAAGCATAGTTGTCTGTGTTTCGATTGCATTAAAAAGATAAAATATCGCAACACCGAGTATTAACGTGAAGAAATATACTGCATAATCCTTCAGGCTTTTTTTCATATTAGAAAATGATAGTTTAAAGAGCATCGCCCGCGTCACCTCCCAATAATGAAACAACATCTATTATCTTGTTAAATAAGGTCTTCCTGTCATCATCACCACGGTTAAGCTCGTGGAATATCTTACCGTCCTTGATAAATATAATTCTGCTTGCATAACTTGCAGTAAATGAGTCGTGTGTTACCATAAGTATTGTCGCCTGCAATTCCCTGTTAAGCATATTAAACCTTTCAAGAAGAAGCTTAGCAGCTCTTGAGTCAAGAGCTCCTGTCGGCTCATCGGCAAGCACCAGACTTGGACTTGTTATAATTGCCCTTGCAGAAGCAACTCTCTGTTTCTGTCCACCTGACATCTGGTAGGGATATTTATTTAATATCTCTGTTATATCAAGCTGTTCTGCTACATTTTTTACTGCCCTGTCAATTATCTCCGGAGAATCATTTCTGATTGACAATGCAAGTGCAATATTCTCATATGCTGTAAGTGTGTCCAGAAGATTAAAATCCTGAAATATAAATCCCAGCTTATCTCTTCTGAATCTGTTAAGAGCACTTCCTTTAAGCTGTGTGATATTATTGCCGTCTACATATATATTGCCACTTGTAACCTTATCAATTGTAGATATGCAGTTAAGAAGTGTTGTCTTACCGCTTCCCGAAGCACCCATAATAGCAACGAATTCACCCTTATTTACATCAAACGATATGTCATCTATCGCTTTAGTCAGGTTATTCCTGCTGCCATAGTATTTCTCTACATTTTGAATTCTCAAAATATTCTCACTCATATAAAATCCTCCATTTCTGTATACGAAACCTCTAAGGCTCATATCTGCCAATCACTTGACTTCCTCTACATTGTAATAAGGATTTTGTTATCTGTCGTAATTCTAATATTACGCAATGTTACATTTTTGTAATATTGGCTTTGTATAATATTAACTTTCTGTAATATTAATTCTTTATAATATCGGACTTTTCAATATTAACCGGGTTGTAATAGCTGTCCCCGTAAAATGTTATTTCAACCTCTGTATATTCTCCCTCAATTGACTTTATCTTTATATTATGTCCAAGCTTGCCACACATATTTTTAGCAATATACAAGCCCATTCCTGTTGATTTGGCGTTATTTCTTCCGTTAGAACCTGTATAAGATTTAATGAATACCTTATCTATATCTTTAGCTGGTATTCCAATTCCGTTATCCTTTATATGAAGCACAGCATACCCCACTTTGTCTGTGCCACTGTCCTGTCTTTGCTCTGAATATACTTCGATATAAGCCTCTCCTGATGTCTTTTTGTATTTAATACTGTTGCTTATAATCTGGTTGACTATGAATTCAAGCCATTTGGCATCAGTATTAACATAAGTATCTATGTCGTGGACATTAAGACTTATGTTGTTGCTTAATATTATGTCTTTATTCTTAACTGCCGTCTTGTTAATAATTGTTTTGAGATTAACTTTTCCAAATGAGTAGTCTTTCTCTGCATTTTCTGACCTCACATAATAAAGTACCTTGTCTGCATAATCATCAAGCCTGTTAAGCTGCGTAATAAATTTCTTATCTATATGCTCTTTGTCATTGTGGCACATAAGCGTAAGGCTTGCTATCGGAAGCTTTATCTCGTGAACCCACATTTCTATGAAATCTTTAAAATCCTGCTGTCCCCTCTCATACTGGTTAATATGCTCAATCATAGATTTATTAATGTCATACATCGCTGTATACACAAGGTTTCCCTCATAGAATTCCGGCTCGTCCAGTGTTTCAATAACAAGATATTTCTTATCAATCCTCTGTGTATTATCAATAAGACTGTTATAGAAATTCCGTTTTCTGCAAAAATCCCATATGAACATTATAATAAAAAATATGGCTGCAAGTACAGCCATAAGTGCCGCCATCTGTACTCCGAAGTTAAATGCACACAGAAACCCACATATAAGTATTATATATACAATAATAAGTATAATTTTAAACAACTCATCTTTTATATATTCTTTTAATTTCATACAAGACAATACCCCTGTTTCTTTCTTGTTTCTATCGCATCTTCGTATCCGAAATCCGAAAGCTTCGCTCTTAACCTGCTTATATTAACAGTGAGTGCATTATCATTAATATATTCCTCGTTATCCCACAGTGCCGTCATAAGTTCATCTCTTGATACAATCTTTCCTATATTGTTAAGCAGACTTAAGAATATTATCATCTCATTCTTGGTAAGCACGAGCTCTTTCTCCCCACGGCTTAATGTTCCTTTCGCAGTATTAACAGCTGCTTGCCTATACTGGTATATTCCCTTCTCACCTGTATCTGCCTCACTGCTGTCCTGCTTTCTTGTCCTCTTTATTACAGCAGATATTCTAAGCATAAGTATTGTCGGGTTATATGGCTTGGTTATATAATCATCTGCCCCATAACTCATTGACAGCACCTCATCACTCTCTGATGTTCTGCTCGTCACCATAATTACCGGTATATCCGTCTCTTTTCTTAACTTTCTTAATACAAGCTCTCCGTTAAGCTCTGGAATGTTAATATCCAGAAGCACAAGATCTGGCTTTGATTTTATAATCTGTCCTGCCGTATCTGAAAATGTACTTATATATTCTGCCGCATATCCTTCATTACGCAAAAGTTCAATAAGCTCATTTCGTAATACCTCATCATCCTCAACAACTAATATCCTGCTCATTATTCTTCTCCATTTCCGCTCACATTTCTGCCACGCTCATGTCACACTTATATGCAGCTTTTACCTGCTTTAAAAATGTAATAAATAATCCCTGCCGCATCTGCTAATAACCAGCCGATAGGAATAGCCACCCATATTCCAATAACCCCGATTGCTGATATTCCAGATAAAGTGTATGCAAGCACAACTCTTGTTCCAAGTGATATCACTGTAAGCACAACTGACATCATCGGCTTATTGATTGCCCTGTAATAGCCATACAACATAAATAATATTCCAATTCCTATATAAAATGTTCCCTCCATTCTAAGATACACAGCTCCCGCATTAATTACTTCCACGCTTGAATTATCAACAAATATGCCCATAAATGTGTCTGCAAATCCACATACAACTGAACTTATGCACATGCAGAATATAATAACGCTTACTACTGACTGCTTTATTCCTTTCTTAATACGCTGTCTCTGCCCTGCCCCGTAATTCTGTGCAACAAATACTGAAAACGCATTTCCAAAATCCTGTACCGGCATATATGCTATGGTATCTATCTTTACAGCCACTGCAAATGCTGCCATAATCACTGTACCAAAACTGTTTACTATTCCTTGTACGCATAATATTCCAAAATTCATAACTGACTGCTGAAGACAAGTAAAACCTGATAAAGAAAATATATTCGTTATATTTTCTTTATTAAACTGCATATCGTCTTTATGTATCCTGTATTCAGGATAAGCCGCAATCATATATATAAATATCCCTATTCCAGATATATACTGTGCTATCACTGTTGCTGCTGCCGCACCCTTAATTCCCATATTAAAACCTGCCACAAACAATATATCTAAAAATATATTAAGCACAACTGATACTGATAGAAATACAAGGGGAACTACCGAATTGCCAATTCCCCTTAATATATTAGACACATAATTATATATATATATTGCAATAAAACCTATAAACACATATATAAGATATTCTTTCATATCTCCGGCAATTTCATACGGAACCTGCAAAAGTAATATAATCTTATCAACTAATATAAAGAACAATGCCATAATCACAACAGCAATTGCACCTATCATAGATGATGATAAGAATATTCCATTACGGATAGCCTTAACATCTTTTCTGCCATATGCCATAGACACAAATGAACTGCTGCCAAGACACAAACCTATAATTACTGATGTAAGAAATGTCATAAGCGTATATGACGAACCTACTGCCGCCAGTGCATTATCACCTACATATCGTCCAACAACCCACGTATCTACAAGATTGTAAAGCTGCTGTAATACATTTCCTAACATAAGAGGAAGTGCAAATCCCCATAAGCCTCTCGTTATATTTCCTTTTGTCAAATCCGTACTTCTTGCCATAATACTGCTCCTTAAGTAATTCTCTTGTAAAAAAGACTTCTTAAATAATAGTTACCAGAAATTAAGCTTTAAAATTATTATTCAAGATTTAATTTCTTATCGAGTATATATATTGAGGCAACCACAAACGCAATAAACATAACTACTGACATCACAACCGAACCTGTCATAATATGTCCGAATTCTTCAAACTTAAATGCCACATCACTTCCCGTTACAGATTCCTTAATCATCTCTTCAAACATATTACCATTCCCCTTTATTGGCGTAAGTAAAAGCACAATAACATTCAATATCTGTCCAACAATATACACTGCAATATATGTTACAAATGAGAATGCATCCCTGTTGCCATTGGCTGTATATCCCACACACATACAAAAAAAGAACATTGCAGACATATATATCCCTGCCAATATAATCAATATAATTATTAATGTACAGAAACTGCCTTTATATCCTAACACATTTAACTGCTCATTAATACTCTCTGGCACTCTCCATATCCAGTCCACCCTTGCAATTGATATACATACAGAAACAACAATCACTACAAAATTAACAAGATATATAATATATGCTGATATAAGCTTGCATACATATATAAGCCATACAGGAACTGGAAGTGTATGGGTAAGATAGCCCTCATCTTTTAACATGCTTCTTCTAAAATATAATATCACAAATACTATGCTTACAATAAATAAAACTACGCATACAATTACATAAACTGCTATCATAACCGGATATGCCACTGGTGTAATGCCATTATCCGGAACATATTCTGACAACATATGTAATGCCCAGCACCCAAATGCTGCAAGTAATGTAACTATATATAATGCAATGTGCTTTTTAAATAATTCTTTCAAATCATATTTTATTAATCTGCCTGCTGTTAATAACATACGAACACCTCCCTGAATAATGCGTCAACACTCTTATTGTATTTGGTTCTTATATCATCAACTGACTCCTTAAGATATACCTCGCCCTGTTTTATAAATACAACCTCGTCAAGAACATTTTCTATATCACTGATAAGATGTGTTGTTATAACAACTGTCGCATCTTCATTATAATTGCTTATTATTGTCCGTAAAATGTAGTCTCTTGCCGCAGGGTCAACACCTCCCATAGGCTCATCTAAAAGATACAGCTTTGCTTCCCTGCTCATAACAAGAACTATCTGCACCTTTTCCCTTGTTCCTTTAGAAAGTGACTTTATCTTATCCTGCTCATTAATTCCGAACTTCTCAAGCATATCAAGTGCTTTCTGCCTTGAAAAATCCTCATAGAAATCCGCAAAATAATCAACTGCTTCCTTTACTTTCATAGATGGGTTAAGGTATGTTCTTTCTGGAAGATATGACACTATCTTCTTAGTATCAACACCAACCGGATACCCATTAATTATTATCTGTCCTGACGTTGGCTTAAGCACACCTGCCATCATCTTAATAAGCGTACTCTTGCCGCTTCCGTTAGGACCTAGTATTCCTATAATCCTGCCACTCTCCAAAGAAAGTGACAGATTATTCATAGCATTTTTCTTTCCGTAGCATTTGCCTAATTCTTTAATCTCCACCAAATTGCTCATATATCCTCCATTCTAAGATAAATTAAAGCACAGTTATAACATTTATTCCTTGTTGTAACTTTTATTCTTCCATACGGCTGATATATCCCTTATACTCTGCAAGTGCTTCTTCTGGAGTAAAACCTATCTTTTTCATTCCATTATAGAAGCTCTCACAAAGCTCCAGAGCCATATCCTGCTTTAACCTGTCTATCTTTTTACCTCTGTCTGCAACTAACCTTCCAGATGTTCTCTGTGATTCAAGATAACCTTCTCTTTCAAGCTCTGATAAAGCCTTCTGCATTGTGTTAGGATTAACCCCTGCCTCTAATGCAAGCTCTCTAACAGGCGGAATCTTATCGCCAACTGCAAGCTTTCCACTGGCTATCTGAACTTTAAAATGCTCCATTATTTGCAGATATATAGGGACATCGTTACTAAAGTTCCAACTCATAACTTATTCCTCCTGCTTATAATCAATATTGATAATTCCCATATGGTAGTAACATATATACAATATATGCGCCTTACATTGTATTATTGTATTACTCTATTAATACAATAATACACAGTTAATAAAATGTCAATATATTTATTTATCATCTCTGTGCTCTCCGCCCCACTTGCACATAGCAACAAGAACCGGTACTAAAGACTTTCCTCTTTCTGACAGGCTGTACTCTACTTTTGGTGGAATTTGAGGATACTCTTTTCTTACAATAAGCCTGTCCGCCTCCATCTCCTTTAATGTGGCACTAAGTGTCTTATGTGATATATTTCCCATACATCTTTTAATCTCACTATACCTCATAACCTCCTTATGATTAGCCAGCCAGTACATAATCACAAGCTTATACTTCCCACTTATAAGCGATAAAGTATACCCAAAATCCGTATCACCAATCCCCTCCCCCGTCTGACAACATAAACTACACATCTCTTTCATAAAACCAGCTCCTTCCTAAGTTATCAAAAAACTTAGCGGCTGTCCTTTAGCCGCTTAGTACCGCTACGGTTTCAAGTAGCGAGAGCGTGCCCAGCGGTAATACAACACGTCCTCCACAACGTCCGTCCGCCATTACCCCTCCGTCAGAATTTTTTCGCTCCACACTAACCTAAAGGAAAGTATATAACCTAAATGTGCGTACTTCCCATTTATATAATTATAGGTTATATTCTAAATTGTAACAAGAATTATTATACAACCACACCTATTAGATGTACCCTATTCATCAGATTGGAGGATTATGAAATTTAGTATTGAAGAACTTCGCCCGATAAGAAATGGTATGACTATCTCAAGAGATTCCAAGCTTGGCAATTCTACCAAAGTAACTTACTTCTCTATGGGAAAGGATACTTCCATAAGTCAGGAAAGCTATGACAGAATGACTATGTATATTGGAGCTTCCGGCTGGGGAGAATTCATTATTGGAGAAGAACCTAAGATTATTAAATTACAGCCAGATGAACTGCTTATTGTACCTGCTGGTACATTATGTGGAATGCAGACATCTAACGGAATTGTGTATACAGAAATTATATGTACAGGAAAGGATATTAATATGAACGCTAATGTAAAAACTAATGAAGTATTTGCACTTAAGAACCTTATATCTTACGAAGAAGGCAGTATTGCCAATATGGATGTTGTAAGCACTCCTGATATGAAGTATGTCCTTATGGCATTTGATGAGGGAACAGGTCTTACACCTCACAGAGCACCTGGTAATGCTATCGTATTTGCACTTGAAGGCAAGGCAACTATAGGATATGAAGGTAAAGATTATGAGCTTTCAGAAGGTGAATGTTTCCGTTTTGAAAAAAATGGACTTCATAGTGTGACAGCTAATGGAAAGTTTAAGATGGCGCTTTTACTTGTGTTAGAGTAATTCCAAAAAGCAGTGATGAACTCTGTAGAGTGTTATGACTATATCGTATATTATTCGCTTTGGTATGATATTTAAAAATGCTCCTTTCCAGATGATTGGTGAATTGGGATTTACCTGTTAGCTGGATGGGAGCATTTTTTCATATCTTATATTGGCTTTTGTTTCTTACTACTTACCTGTTGGTTTGGTTTTCTTGCGCTTTATTATTATTGTGGCAAGGAGTATTATGGCTATAGTGGCGGCGGCTATGTAGTAGATTATTTTGTTGGAGTTCTTGTGTATAAGAGCAAAATCGGCTTCGTATGGGATTACGGCTGTTATGTAACTGCCGTTCTTTTTCGTGTCTGCTTTGACCCAGTTGTTGCCGTCTTTATCTACATACCATATTTCATTGCTGCCATCACTATCTTCTACAAGAAAATGACCTGTAACAGTATCCTGCTGGCTTGTGTGAGAGCTTAATATCTGCCATCTATAAGCATATACTACATCTCCTGACAGACCGCTTATGTCACAAGTCCTGGTTACAAGCTTGTCATCGTTGTAGAACTTGCCTTCTGCAAGGAATAATATTTTGCCATCTGCATTTTTCTCATTAGATGCAAGACTTTCTGTCCAGAGGTGATATTCTGCCTCAACAACTTTATTCTGTGTTATAGGACTTACTGTAATATCTGCCGGCCATTCACCATAGTATCCGTCTTTCTTTGGTATTGATGGCAGATCTGATGTTGTAATATTGCCATTGTAGGCTATTATCTTAGTTCCAACAACGTAACCATCAGCTTTAAATGTTATTGTTATCTGATGAAAGCCTTCTGGAATATTATCAAGTGACATAACATAATCATAAGTCACCTTATCAGCAATACCGCTATAATTAATATCATCTATGCCGCCTAAAATGTCACTCACAAATATGTTATTTCTTACGCTTCCTTCTGAATCAGTAGTTCCGGCAATCACACCTTTTTTCTCACCATCACCGCTGATTGTTGCAATGGACACATTATTCTTAACTGTGTATCCCTGTCCGCATATTCCACCTGCATAACTGTCACTTTCAACATTGCAAAGGCTGTAATTATCTGATACTGAACTGACACTGTTACCAGCTATTCCACCTGCGTAATCACCAGTTTCAGACTTAACACTTCCATAGCCCTCGCAGCCATATATAAGTCCTAATTCCTGCAAACCAGTTATTCCGCCTGCACAATCTTTTCTGGAAGTAACCTCTCCATAATTAACACAGTATATTACTATGTCATTGACTGTTGAACGGAGCTTGACATTTGTTGAACTTCTTAAATCCAGATCATACTCAGGGTCTACATCATATTCAATGTTCATAGTTCCTGTTATTCCACCTACATTAAGGTCACCGTATACAGTTCCCCTGTTCACTGATTTAGTTATAACACCGTCTGTATTCTTTGCATTTTCCGCCGTGGAAATATCTTCTATATGACTGTCATCACTTGTAACAAGCTGTGCTGTATCATTCACTGTACTTCCTATATTGTTAATCTGTGAAGAAATGGTATTGATACTGTCAGAAATATTCTGTATCTGTTCATCAAGAACATTTACAATACCTTGAATATCTCCTGTAATATTGCCTGTTCCAAGCTGGTCTGACACATCTTTTACAAAATCTTCTGCTGTATCACTCGAATCTGCCATTGTGTTACTGATGTCCTTAAGATTATCATTAATGATATCCCACTGCTCATCAATAGCATCTTTCTGGGAGTCTGATAAAATTTTATCATCACCCTGAATGTCTTTTATCTTATTAAGTGCATTATTAATATTGTCAAAATACTCTCTTGTATCAGGGTTATCCTGCATAGAGTCAGATACTTCCTTTAAAGAGTCCGATAATACATCAACATCTTCCTTATACTGGTTCGTAATGCTTTCTGCATAATCTCTTGTCTTAGATGAAGCACTGCTCATTGAATCTGACAAGCTGTTTAATGTATTGCTTATGTTATTAACAGAGTCCTGAATTGTATCAATTCTGTCCTGTAAATATTCAGACTCTATATAAGGCTCTGCCTGTCCGACAATACCGCCGACATCTTTTCTGCCGTATATATCGCCTTCGTTGATACAATTAAGTATCTTTCCATTCTGGCTTCCTGCTATTCCACCAACATTATAACCTGTATGGTTATATCCAATTGTTCCATAATTTGTACACGATGAAATAACACCAGATGAATTACCTGCTATTCCACCCATATCGTTACGGTCTACAACGTGCTGTGTAATATTAAATGTTCCAACATCAACTCCACCGACATCAAATGATGAATCTAATTCATCTGTATTAACGCGGCTTCTTGATACACATTCACTTATAAGTCCTTCATTCTTGCCTGCTATTCCACCTGTCTGGTTAGTCGCTGTAACAACAGCATCACTAAGACAGTTAGTTATATTAGCACCCGGCTTATTAATTCCTGCAATTGCACCTACATATGTTGTACCATTGACTTTTCCATAAAATATGCAGTTAGTTATTATACCATAATTAACACCGGCAATTCCGCCTATATTCTTCTGTGTACCAGATGTATTAATGCTTCCTGATACATTAAGATTGCATACATAAGCATTTTCTCCAAGATAACGGAAAAAACCGTAATCAGAACCTTTATAATCGATATTAAAGCTTCTTACTGTATGGTTAGCACCATCAAATGTTCCATCAAAATATGGTATGCCTTGAAAATCTGTATTCGATAAATTGATATCTGTTACAAGTCTTACCGTCCTGCCCCTGCTGTAACTGTCGTATTTACAGTTATTGGCAAATTCAATAAGTTCCTTGGCACTTGAAATTACTATGACATCACTGTCAGCTTCCTCTGCCTGTGCCATATATGGAATAATATTTCCAAATGCCGCAAAGATAATGAGCAGTGACAGCATTACTGCAAGTATTTTATTAAATTTTGTATTAAGCTTTACCATTACTGCTCATCTCCTTTCTCTGTATTGTTCGTAACATTTTCTGTATTATCCACACCATCACTTTTATCTGTTAATAAAAGATTATCTGTATCTTCATATGTAACCTGTCCCTGACGTCCTGGAATTACTGAATCAACTGATACCTTCATCTGTCCCTGGAATGTTCCCTGAATGTCAGCATCAATCTCACCCTGTACATAACCTTTGACGTGTCCTGTAACTCTTACCCTGCCGACAACTTCTTTCTGTGGTCTTGCAATATTCATTGTAAGAGCTGTCTTTTCGATAATAATATCTCCAAGTAAAAGTATCTGTGGAAGCACGAATAATACAAGGATAATTGATATTAATGTACCTCGTCCAAGTGCAACACCTATTGAAGCAACTGTCGCATCTGAGGCAATCTCACCTATAAGGAAGCCTGCACAAGTAAGAATTGAACCTGATGTAAATATTGTTGGGAATGACTGGTTAAGTGTCTCAATCATTGCATCTTTAAGCTGCATTTCCTTCTTTAACTGCAAATACCTGTTAGATATAACAATCGCATAATCTATTGTAGCACCCATCTGTATTGCTGATACAATCAGGTATGCAATAAAGAATACTGTCTGCCCCTGCAATGCCGGTACAGCAAAGTTAATCCATATACTTCCCTGAATAGTAAGAACAAGAAGCACTGGAAGTCCTGCTGACTGGAATGTAAAGAACAGAATTATCATAACAAAAAGTGCAGTAAGTACGCTTATAATAATATTATCTGATGCAAATGATGACTCAAGATCGTGGTCACTTGTAGAATTACCAACAAGGACTACATTATCTGTGCCATAATACTGAGCTGCAATACCACGGATTTCCTCCAATGCATCGTATGTTTCCTGACCTTCTACAGGAAGTGAAAGGTTAAGCACAAATCTTGAATAATCGCTTCCCTGAAGCTGTAACTGTGCATCGTGGAGTGTATCATATAATGTATTAAGCTTATCGTCCAAATCTCTATCTAATGTTACATAACCTTCCTTATACTGGTCATAAAGGAATAAGAACATATCAATAATAGGAACCTCATAATCATTAACTCCTGTAAATACAGGACCATACTGCTCCTGATTATAAGCATATGCCATATAAAGCACATCAACTACTTCTCTGTCTATATCAATCAATTCAGCAAATTGCCTTGGATTTAACTTATCCGTAAGCACATAATCATCATTAATTGACACATTTGCAAGACCAAGTGTTGATGTAACATAGCTTAGATTATCTAATTTGCCTAACACTCTCTTCTCTGACTCATAATCGCCCTTTGGCACCATAACAACTAACTGGTTGCTCTTGCCAAATGTATCCTCTATTCTTTCTTCTGCTATCTTAGCATTACTCTTTTTCGCACTCACAATTGAGCTTGTATCATAAATATACTGGCAGTTATTTGAAAATATAGCTGCTGCTATAAGAAATACTATAAATAAAGGTGGAATTATATATTTGGTCTTATTAGCAAATTTACCAACAATTGTAATCTTTGGCACATAACATTTGTGATGTGTATTATCAATTCCCCTGGCAAATATAAGCAGTACTCCCGGCATAAGAAAGAATACTGATATAAGACTTATAATAATGGCCTTAACCAATATAATACCCATATCATAACCAAGCCTGAACTGCATAAACATCATTGCAACCATACCTGATACAGTTGTAAGTGATGATGAACTAATCTCTGGAATAGCCTTTGAGAGTGCAACCTTTACCGCTTCTTCTGCATTAAGCGTTTCGTGCTCCTCCATAAATCTGTCGCAGAGAATAATCGCATAGTCAATAGCCAGTGCAAGCTGTAACACTACTGCTATCGAGTTGGTGATAGACGAAATAGTACCGAACCAGTAATTAGTTCCCATATTAAGAATTGCCGCAACACCAAATGTTATGAGCAATACTGGAATTTGCAGATATGCCTTTGTTGAAAGCATTAACACAACTACTATAATAATTACTGCCAGTACAAGAATAATGTTCATATCCTTTGACAGTGATTCCGCACTTTCTTCTTCCGAACCAACCTCCGTTGAAACATATACGTCATAATCTGATAACGTATCCTTGACATCATTCAATGCCTGTTTGCTTATATCCTCATCTTCCGTTCCATCAAATGTAATATCAAACAAAGCATCTGTACCTTTATAATGGTCTGATGAGTCATCAAATGTTACCTGCTTAACTCCATCAATGTCCTCAAGTTTGCTTACAAGCTCGTCTGCCTGATTATAGGTGACATTGGTAAGCATAACCTTAGCACTGCCATATGTAACAAACTGTTCGTCCATAATAGACAATCCCTGTCTTGTCTCACTATCGGCTGGCAGGTATGATGTAATATCCTGATTGACCTGTACTTTATTGATAGATAACACACTATAAATAATCGCAAGAATAAAAAGAATTTCTATTGCTTTACGTTTATTCACAATAAATGTGGCTGCCGTAAGCCAAAAATTGCCCTTTTGCTTTTCTTCTTTTTCCTTCATAAATTCTTCTGTACATATAATTCACTAAATATCCTGATAATTTTCAATAAACTTTAATTATTAATTAGTTTCTTAAATGTACCATCCTTTCTTCATTTTGCTTATTGTGTTTATAAACATAGTGTTGATTATTTTTATGGAATAATTATAATTATCATATAATATTTGCTCAATAATCAGTTTTGCACAAAGTGTTGATTAATAGACATTGTGTTGATATATGTCAATTAATTAAGAAAGATTTAAGAAAGGGTAATATATGGAAAATAATATAGACAGACGTGTAATGAGAACTAAAACACTGCTTATTCACAGCCTTTCCACTCTGATGAAACAAAAAAACATCAAAGACATAACTGTAAAGGAATTATGTGAACTGGCAGATATTAACAGGGGCACGTTTTATCTGCATTACAAAGATATATACGATATGCTCGCCTCTATCGAACAGGAGCTTAGCGACAAGTTCATACAGATATTTCAAAAATATAATGCCAGTAATACAAAGGATTTTCCTTATCCTTTATTCTTAGATATATTTGAATTTGTAAGCGATAATGCCGAACTTTTCCGCGTGCTTATAGGTCCTAATGGTGACATTTCATTTATTATGAAAATACACCAGCTTTATAATATGTACTACATACAGACCGAAATCAGTAAATTATCGCCTGAACTTTCAATTAACTGTAAATATTACGGTAATTTTATACTTTACGGCTGTGTCGGTCTTATCGAACAGTGGCTCTCAAGCGATAATCCTGAGTCCCCACGCGAAATGGCTAAGCTTGTAACCAAGCTTGTATCAACTGGAGTTTTATCTTTAATAAAATAAATACTTAAAAGGTCTTCTTCTGTAATCAGAAAAAGACCTTTTATTCTTAGTACTCACGAATTCTTCTTTTCTTTCTCAGTCATAACTATTTCGCCCATGTAAGCTCTTCATTATCACTATTGTAATTAAATCTGCCATCGTTCTTTTCTTCAATAGCTTTTATCATATGATAAGTGTACTCATTATATGGTGTAGGAATTCCAAGCTCTTTTCCCATTCTCATTAATGCACCTGAAAACATATCTATCTCCGTATGTCTTTTGGCATCGATATCCTGCAATGTTGAATATCTCGCTGTTGGAAGGACTGCACTGCCCCTGCCGGAAGAATCCTCAACAATGCTTATGTCAATTCCTTTTGCTGCTGCAACTGCCTCAAGCTCCTTACGAAGACCTTCACTGATTGCCTTCATATGAACACTATCCCTGTAACAGCCAACACCTGCCCCAAGAATTGCCTGTGGAAGGTTGTTGCACACATTAAGTCGGAACTTACACCATATCTCCTCTTTTATATGCTCTGTCACACGAAAATGTATACTGCCACTTTCAAAGAGTTCTTTAACAGCATTAACTCTGTCACTATTAAAAGGCGGATTAAGTTCTCCATATATAATTCCAAGAGTTGTCTCAGGATTAAAGACATACCCATTTCCTTCTTTATATGCTGAAGCTACCTTGATAAGTGAATATAACATATGAGAAGCACCTATCTTTTCTGCAATAACATCTTCACTGTCTACACCATTCATAAGGCTCATAACTATAGTATTATCACCTGTTGCTGCTTTTATATCATCAAGTGCTGCTGGAAGTGCTCCATACTTTAATGATACAATAAGCAAGTCAACACCTTTTGCTTCGTCCGGTGTCCATACTTCTGGACGGTATACATTACCATTAATCTTACATCCATCAGCCTTAAGCTTTTGATTTCTCTCACCTTTGGCTATAACACCAAGTTTTATGTCCTCGACCTTAGAAAGTCCCCATATAACATAAGAACCTACTGCACCCGCACCTATAATTCCAACTGACTTAATTGACATAACAACCAACTCCTGCTTTATTACTCACTATAATTCTTATTTACATAGTCTTTAATCTCATTGCTGTCCTCTGGCATTCTACAGCCGACAATATAATTACCCTCATCATTAGAACATCTTATTATACAGCCCTGTATTTCTTTGTCTTTAATAACATCGAAATTATCAATCTCGATAACAATATTCTTACCCTTCATATTTTCAAACGATGAGTCATTAACTGAAAAAGCAAAACCATTAGCACTAATATTAACCATGTGTCCATAATATGTTATATCTGTACCATCAACGCTTATTGTACACTTATTGTCAAGTGGCATTCTTGGATACTTTCTTCTGTTATATACCTGTGGGTTAGTATCAATAGTAAGCTTGAACTGTCCCTTTTCTCCTGCCTTGACATTATGTATTGCTATACCATTCCAGCAATATAATACATTATCTACAACAGCGTTAAATGAACACTTAAGATTTCTTCTCTTATCATCAAATGCTGCTCTGTTATTAATATTTATGTATACATTATTGTCTTTTCTGTCAACAACTTCACCTGTGTATTCTTCCTTGGCATTAGTCTGGTCTTCAATAACCATTCTGAACTTCATACCGCTCTTTATATCGGAAACATTCATAAATCCACCGATACCAAGTTCTTCCATAAGTTCGCCGACAACAGACTCAATATCCGTTGCACTCTTGGCACTTGCTTCATATTTGCTAAGCATCGTCTTAGTTGTCTGTTCTGCATTATTAATGCTCTCTGTCATTATCTGCATTATTTCGCCAACCTGATTCATATTAGCAGTAAGTGTCTCATTAGAATTCTCAACCTGCTTAACTGCACTGTCAACAACCTTTATATTATCACCAAGGCTTGTTGCATCACTCGTTATATCTGATACTGACTTATTAACTGTTGATACCTTCTCAATGTTAAGCTGTATAAGTTCAACTGTTTCTGTAATTGATTGAAGCATTTCATCTGATGTAGCCTCAAGATGTGAAAGTGCTTCCATAATACTGTTAGAAGAGTCTTGAGTTCCACTGCTTAAGCTTCTTATCTGGTCAGCAACAACAGCAAAGCCCTTTCCTGCTTCTCCTGCTCTTGCCGCCTCTATTGAAGCATTAAGTGCAAGAAGATTAGTCTGTGAAGTAATTCCTTCAATAGTACTTGTCTCCTGCTTAACATTTTCAAATTCCTTCTTAAATGTTTCAAGAATAGTCTCAATCTTGCTTGATAATGCTGACATTCTGTTAGTAATTTCAACAACCTCTGTAAGCTCATCAGCACTTAAGTCAGCATGTTCAACTGACTTCTCAATAAGCTTTGAGAATTCCTCCATAAGATCTGATACATCTTTCACCTGAGTATCAATAACCTTAGTCATCTCTATTGATGAAACTGTCTTATCATTAAGGATACCATTGTTCTTTGCAAGTGTTCCCATATCCTTAACTACATTGTTAGCACCCTGTTTATTCTCATCTGCAAGTTCTCTTACAACTGTAACACCATCAACAATTGAATTACTTGCATCTTTAACCTGCTCAACTGTCTGTACAACCTGTGCCAGCTCCGATTCAATCGACCCCGTCAGTGCACCATCTGACTCAACCAGATGTCTTATCGCCATATTAGTACAAGCAAAACAACATAATACAATCGCAAACTGAAGTGCACACTCCTCACTTGCAACAAAATCCATCATTCCCTTAGCCACACCTTTGTAAATATTACTGCTGATTAATACAAACAATGTAAACCACATAATCATCTTTATAAACTTAGGATCTTTGTACAATATAAGAATTGATAATAATGGAAGAATAAATATATAAGAAATCTTATCGAGTGCTGTCCATGCTATAACAGCGTAGAATAAAAGATAACATATACCTAATACCCATTTGTACTCTTTAGCTGCCTTACCCTTAATCATAGATACTATATATCCTGTTATGTAAGTAACCCAGCCTACTACTGTAAATGCTATAAAATATCCCCTTGCAATTTCCCCATTCTTTGTCTTGATACCATAATATATGGTCGCAATAAAAATAAGAGCAAGCCAGGTTATACCTGCTCTTTTGTTGGCTTTCGCCCTGAAAAATGATTCATCATACTCCTGCATATGCATTGTCCTTTCACTGATGTTAGTTTATCATTGATTTCTATATTCTATTGTCGTCACAAATACTTAAATGATGTTTTTATAATACCACATTTTTATCTATATTCATAGTACATTATTGCTTTCACAATTTATATTTTATAATTAGTTGTTGACAGACAATTTGTCCATATACTATTATATTAACAAAGGGAGTAGTTAGCATCTTTAGATGTAATAATAATCGTCATCACGCTGCAAGGCCGGTTATTATTAGTGAGTAACGAGACTTTTATCAATCATTTTTTTGATGTGGTAAAAGGCTTTTTTTGTATAAAGATTAATAAATGTTTCTTTTGCCGCAGGAAAGGACTTAATATGGAATATTTATTACTACTCATTGGATTCGTGCTGTTAATCAAAGGAGCTGACTTTTTCGTAGATGGTAGCTCGTCACTTGCAAGAATTATGAAGGTACCAAGCGTTATTATAGGACTGACGATTGTTGCTATGGGAACAAGTGCCCCGGAAGCTTCTGTAAGTGTTAATGCCGCACTCGCTGGAAGCAACGATATTGCAATAAGCAATGTTATAGGTTCTAACCTTTTTAATGGTCTTGTCGTTGTCGGTGTATGTGCATTTATGGCTGGATTTAAGACTAATCCTGAGATTTTAAAAAGAGATATGCCACTTAACATTATTGTAACAGCAATTCTTTGCATTATGCTTCTTGACAGACATATTAACCATATTGAGGGAATAATCTTACTCATCAGTATGGCTGTATACATTGCAGTTATGGTTATATCAGCACTTAAAAACCGTGAAACTGCTGATGAATGTAAAATACTTTCTCTGCCTAAGAGTCTTATATTTATCATAGGCGGACTTATTGCTGTAATATTTGGTGGAACACTTGTTGTTGATAATGCCTGTCTTATCGCTAAAGATTTCGGTGTCAGTGAGAATTTTATAGGACTTACAATAATCGCTATTGGTACATCACTTCCTGAACTTGTTACCTCTATCACAGCGACACGAAAAGGCGACAGCGGACTTGCACTCGGTAATGCCATAGGCTCTAACCTTTTTAATATACTATTCATATTAGGAATGTCTGCAACAATCTGCCCGCTGAATGTATTATCAGAGTCAATTATCGACTGTATAATACTTCTTGTGTCAGCAGTCATTCTTTATGTATTTGCAAGAACCAAAAAGACTATGAACAGATGGGAGGGAATTGTATGCGTGTTTCTATATGTAGGATACACGGCATATCTTTTAATAAGATAATACCTGTCATTATCTCCTACTCTTCCATAATCATCTTTTTTAATTCTTTTGCCGCTGAATTTAAAGGATGCTGGTAATCATATACCATACACACATTTCTTTCAGGAATCGTTTCTTTTAACGATATCTTTACAATTTCACGCTTGCTAAGGGCTTCCTGTGCCATAAGTTCAGGCACGAAGCCCAGACCAAGCTCATTTTTCACAAGTGGGAGTATCTGGTCTGTTGTAGCTACCTCAGTATCTGGCAGTAATTCAATTCCATTTTTATAGAATAATTCATTATAGAACTGAAATGTCATTGTTTCCCTGCCAAGACATATCAAAGGATAATTCTTTAACTCATTTAATGATAATTCCTGACTTCCCAATGCAGTAAACGTAGTACCTCCTACAAGAATTTCTTTAAATGTCTTTAACATTATCTGCTTAAGAGGTGCTTCTACATTGACAGGTGAAGATGCAACAGCGAAATCTATAATTCCCGATCTTACAGCTTCTATTGCCTGCGGTGTCGAATGGTTATATATTTTAAGACGTATTCCTGGATATTTAATATGGAACTTTTTAAGCTTATCTAACAGGAATATATTAAGTGCTGTCTCACTTGCACCAATTGATACGCTTCCTGTTGTAAGGCTTGAGCTGTCAGATAATTCTTCCTCTGCTTCTAATAACTGGCTCATCGCAACGGATACGTGTGTATACAACTTCTCACCCTCAGGAGTAAGCTGAATTCCCCTGTTATTTCTTATAAATAACGAACAGCCAAGCTGCTGTTCAAGACAATTCATAGCCCTTGTTATATTCGGCTGGCTGTTACCTAATGCGTGTGCAGCTTTAGTAAAGTTACTGTATTTGGCTACATAATAAAATATCTTATAATATTCATAATTAACATTCATATAATCTGACCCTTTCACTAGCTATAAGTATCACAGTTATATCAAATAATAATCAAAACCATATCAATTATACTTTTTACTTATCATTGTTTCAATAGTATACTCCTTACTTGGTAATAAAAGCAACTAAAATTTATTATCATTATTAAAAGTTACATTTTACCAACTACAACCTATACTATATTTTAAAGGAGATGCTTATATGCTTACTGCTGTAACAGGAATTAACTGGGGTGATGAAGGCAAAGGCCGCGTAATTGACTTGTTAGCTGAGCAGGCTGATATTGTTGTCCGTTATCAGGGCGGTAATAACGCCGGTCACACTGTAGTCACTGATAAAGGGAAATTCGTTCTTAATCTTCTTCCATCTGGAATACTTCACCCTGATGTTGTATGTGTTCTCGGTGATGGAATGGTAATTGACCTTGAACATCTTTCAAATGAAGCTGAACAAATCAAAGAAAAAGGAATATCTGTAACTCCTGATAATCTGAAGCTTTCAAAACATGCCACTATATCTATGCCTTGGCACAAGGTTCAAGATGAACTTGAAGAAAACCGGTTATCTGCAACAGGCAGTGCATTTGGTTCTACACGCAGGGGCATTGCTTATGCCTATAGTGATAAATACCGCAAGAAGACACTTCGTCTTGCCGACCTTCTTCATCTTGATAATGAAAATGTTAAAGCAAGGCTTAAAACCATATTAGATGCAAAAAATCTTGAACTTGCCGGCTGTTATCATCAGGAACCAATGTCATATCCTGCTCTCTTATCGTGGTGTGAAAAACAAGCAGATATATTCAGGGATTATATATGTGATACAGGCATTTTCTTAAATAATGCCTTAGCTGATAATAAAAAAGTAGTTCTTGAAGCCCAGTTAGGTGCTATGAGGGATATTGATTATGGTATATTCCCCTACACTTCAAGCTCATCTACAATAGCTGCCTATGGCCCTTTAGGTGCTGGCATACCTTATGCCCCACTTAACCATATTGTCGGTGTCTTAAAAGCTTATTCAACCTGTGTAGGTGCTGGTCCATTTGTTGCAGAAAATGCAATGTCTGAAGAATGGCAGAAGCTCCTTCGTAAATACGGCGGCGAATATGGTGCTGCTACAGGACGACCAAGGCGTGTCGGACCATTTGATGCTGTTGCCAGTGCTTACGGCCTTAAATGCCAGAATTCAGATTTAATAGCATTAACCAAATTAGATATCTTAAGCTATATGAGAGAAATACCTATTATAACAGGTTATAAATATAAAAATACTGTCGTAACAGAATTTGACCCGACAGACAATATAGATATGTACAAGCCTGTTGTTGAACTTATGCCAGGCTGGCTTACAGACATATCAAAATACCGCACATATGATGAACTTCCTGATAATGCAAGAAATTATATTGAAAAGCTTGAAAAGCTGCTTAATCACGAAATCCAGTTCATATCTGTCGGGGCAGAGAGAAACCAATATTTAACAAAGGGAGAATGGCTATGAGAAATTTAATTGACCCTCTTGATTTTACACTTGATGAAACAATAAGCATTTTAGACTTAGCTGACAGGATTGCTTCTAATGAAGAAGCCTACAGCCACGTTGCTGACGACAAAAAGCTTGCTACTTTATTCTATGAACCAAGCACAAGAACTCGTTTATCCTTTGAGTCAGCAATGTTAAGCCTTGGAGGAAAGACCTTAGGCTTTGCCGGTGCTAACCAGTCAAGTGCCACCAAGGGCGAAACTGTCGCAGATACCGCCCGTGTTGTAAGCTGTTATGCCGACATTATTGCAATGCGCCACCCAAAAGAAGGGGCGCCTTTAAGAGCTTCTATGTATTCATCAATTCCAGTTATCAACGCTGGTGACGGCGGTCACAACCACCCAACCCAGACATTAATTGACCTGATGACAATACGCCATAGAAAGGGACGTCTTGATAACCTGACTGTTGGTTTCTGCGGTGATTTAAAATTTGGAAGAACTGTACATTCTCTTGTGAACAGCCTTGTACGTTTCAATGACAATAAGTTCTATTTTATATCACCAGAAGAATTAAAAGTTCCCGATTATCTTATAGAAGATACTCTTATTCCTAATAAATCAGTATATAAAGAAGTAAGAAGCCTTGAAGATACACTCCCAGAGCTTGACGTGCTTTATATGACAAGGGTACAGCGTGAGCGTTTCTTTAATGAAGATGATTATATAAGATTAAAAGATACTTATATACTTAATAAAGAGAAATTACAGCTTGCCCCTGCCGATATGCCGGTTCTTCACCCTCTGCCAAGAGTTGATGAAATATCAACTGATGTTGATACCGATAAGCGTGCCGCCTATTTTGAACAAGTGCAGAATGGCAAATATATCCGTATGGCTCTTATTATGAGTTTACTTGAACTTACAGACCCACTCACAGGAAAAAAAGTACTATAGTAAAATAGAATGGAGATTATAATGTTAAATATAGATTCTTTGCAAAATGGTGTAGTAATCGACCATATCCCTGCTGGACAGGGGTTAGATATATACCGCCTTTTAAACCTTGATGCACAGTCACATTCTGTTGCACTCCTTCAATATGTAAAAAGCGAAAAGTACGGCTGTAAAGATTTAATCAAGATAGAAGGAACCAAGCTTCCTGAAAGATTAGATATTCTTGGTTACATTAATAAACAGATAACTCTGATTATAATTAAAGATGGAAAAGTTGATAAAAAATATCATCCTCTTCCACCTAAAATCTTAACCAATGTTATAAAATGTAAAAATCCACGCTGTATTACAAGTATCGAAACGGGCTGTGAACACATTTTCAAGCTGTATCCATCAGGCAAATACCGCTGTCTTTACTGTAATGAAGAAATCTCTGTAAGATAGATTGGATTATCCCCATACTTCTTCTGCGATTTCTTTTACAAGCTTAAGCTTTGCCCACTGTTGTTCCTCTGTAAGCTTATTACCTATTTCACAAGATGCAAATCTGCACTGTGGACTTAAGTATAATCTTTCAAGAGGAACAGGCTCTGCCTATAACTTATTTATCTGTTTCTTATTATCTTAGCCGCCTCAACCATATTTCTTAAGCTGGCATCTGTTTCCTTTACACCTCGTGTCTTTAAGCCGCAGTCTGGATTAACCCAGAGTTTGTCCCTGCTGATTTTAGTAAGCATTATATTTAACGCATTAACAATTTCATCAACTGATGGAACTCTTGGAGAATGTATGTCATATACTCCCGGTCCTACTTCTGTCTCAAAATTATTCTCTCTTAAAGAATCTAATATTAAAAGGTCTGAACGTGAAGCTTCAAATGTGATAACATCAGCATCCATATCGTCTATTGCTGGAATTATATCTGTGAATTCTGAATAGCACATATGTGTATGTATCTGTGTATCCTTCTTTACTCCGCTGTGTGTAAGCCTGAAAGCAGGAATTGCAAAATCAAGATATTCATTATACCAGTCTGACTTTCTAAGTGGAAGCTTCTCTCTTAATGCTGCCTCATCAATCTGTATTACCTTAATTCCTGCCGCCTCTAAGTCAAGAACTTCATCTCTTATTGCAAGTGCAATCTGCAATATTGACTCTTTTATAGTTATATCTTCTCTTGGGAAAGACCAGTTTAATATAGTTACAGGTCCTGTAAGCATACCCTTCATCGGCTTATTAGTTAATGACTGTGCATACACTGACCAGTCAACTGTCATTGGCTTCTTTCTGTATACATCACCCCATATTACAGGTGGCTTAACACATCTTGTACCATAAGACTGAACCCACGCCTTCTGTGTGAATAAATATCCCTCAAGTGCCTCGCCGAAATACTCAACCATATCATTTCTTTCATATTCACCGTGTACAAGCACATCAAGACCAATCTCCTCCTGCCATTTTACGCAATCAGCAATCTGCTTCTTAATATACTGTGTATACTCTTCTTCTGATATTTCATTCTTTCTGTAAGCAGCTCTCTCTGCCTTAATCTCCTTAGTCTGAGGAAATGAACCAATAGTTGTAGTTGGAAATTCCGGAAGACCCAGTTTCTCCTTCTGAAGCTTTTGTCTTTCACTTCTTAATGGAAGACGTACATAATCTTCTTCCTTAATATTAGCAAGTCTTTCCTTAACCTCTGCGTTATGGCAGTTTCTTTCTTCCTCAAATACCTTCTGGTTATCAATATAGGCATTTTCACTCTTAACCTTATCCTGTTTCTTATCAGCAAGAACACCTAACTCAGCAAGCTCTGTAAGCTTTTCTTCTGCGAATGAGAAATGTATTTTATAGCTGTCAACTAATTTATCCTCGTGCTTTAATGTATATGGAACGTGTAATAATGAGCAGGAAGTTGATATAACAACATTTATATTATTGTCACAGGCATTTTTAATACTGCTTATTAAATCTAATGTCTTCTTATAGTTGTTCTTCCATATATTCTTTCCATTTACAACACCAGCAAATAAAAGCTTACCAGCTGGAAAACCATATTTTTCTACTAATTCAAATGTCTTTCTTCCCTCATTAAAATCAAGTCCAACACCTGCAAATGGCTTATTAATAATGTCCTCATATATATCCCTTACATCTCCGAAATATGTCTGAAGAAGTATATTGCAGTTGCCCCTTTCCTTAAGAAGTTCATCATATATCTTATTAAATAAAGCCTTGTCAGCATCACTTAAATCATATACAAGTGCAGGCTCATCAAGCTGTAACCAGCTTATGTTATTATCGTTACATAAAGCTATAAGCTCCTTGTAAGCTGCAATAAAATCATCTAAAAAATCATCAATGCCCTTGTTCTCTGTAAATCTGCATAACTTAAGAACTGTATAAGGACCAGCGATTACCGGCTTTGTTGTAATGCCCAGTTCCTTAGCTTCTTTGTATTCATTAAGGAGTTTGTCTGCTGAAAGCCTAATAACTGTATCATCTTCAACCTCTGGTACAATATAATGGTAATTAGTATTAAACCATTTCTTCATTGCCAGTGCCTTAACATCACCAGACTCTCCCTGATAGCCTCTTGCCATTGCAAAATATGTATCAAGACCTGATAAATTAAGCTCCTTATATCTTCTTGGAACAATTCCAAGTGCAGCTGCTGTATCAAGCAATGTGTCATAAAATGAGAAATCATTACTTGGAATGAAATCTATTCCTTCATTCTTCTGTATAGTCCAATGTATCTTTCTTAAATTCTTAGCTGTATCTAATAATTCCTGTGAACTAATCTCACCTCTGAAATACTTTTCACTTGCAAATTTTAATTCTCTTAATGTTCCAATTCTTGGAAACCCAATAACCGATGTCTGCATATATATCCTCCAAATTAATTAACCTCAGGCTGTTCGACTAATATACTGAACAACCTGAGGTCATATTATCATTATATGAATTTTTAATAAAATACTTAATTTATTACGCTTATCATAGTTTTAAACTATGAATAAGTTATTTTTCAATGCTTTTATATAGAATTCTGCGTATCTGCTAAGCATTATATTCTTCTTTCTGACAAGTCCTATCCTCATAATGCAATCGGATTTTAACGGCTTGGCAATGATATCTGAGCCATTGAGCTTCTCATCAATAATCCCCGAACTTACGGTAAATCCATTAAGTCCTATTGCGAGATTAAATAAAGTAGCCCTGTCACGCACCTGTATATTCTTAGGGAAATCAAGCACGCTTAAGAATTCTTCTGAGAAATAAAATGAATTTCTCTCGCCCTGCTCAAATACAAGATATGGATACGGTTTTAAATCTTCAATCGTCACAAAATCCATATCTGCAAGCGGGTGCTTCTTGCATATAAATACATGCGGCTTTGCTTCAATAAGCTGTTCGTATACAAGGTCATTTTTCTTAAGAAGCTTGCTTATTACTTCCTCATTATTATCTGACAGATATAGTATTCCAAGTTCACTTTTGCCATAAGCAACATCATCTATAATCTCGCCTGTCTGTGTTTCCCTTAATATAAAACTGTATTTATCTGCATCAAATTGATTAACAACATCAACGAAAGCATTAACGGCAAATGAATAATGCTGGCACGATACTGAGAACTTCGGATCTCTTTTATTAACAACCCCGAAATGCTCTTTCATAATATCCGCCTGCTCTAATAACATTCTTGCAAACGACAATAGTTCTTCACCCTCGTGGGTTACTATAACGCCCTTTTTCGTTCTTATAAAAGCTGTAACACCCATCTCTTTTTCAAGATTACTTATTGCCGTGCTAAGACTTGGCTGTGATATATATAATTGTTCCGCAGCCTCTGTTATATTGCCGCACTCAGCAACTTTTATAATATAAGACAGCTGTTGTAATGTCATACCATCTCTCCTTTATAATACAATACGTTTAACTACAGCAACTAATGCATCAACAATAAATATGGCTATCGCAATTGCCCCTGCCGCACCAATTGTTCCAACAAGACTTGATAATGCCTGCTGTGTATCTGATGTAAACAGGTAATATACCGTCTGGTACATTCCAGCTCCAGGAACTATTGTTAATATGGCCGGTATAAGTGTTGTTGTAACCGGTGTCTTTAAAAGTCTTGCCAGTATGTGGGAGATTATTGCAAGCACAAGTCCTGACATAAAGGTTGCCATAAGAACTGATGTAAACTGTTCTGTATACAAATATATTGCCCAGCCTGCAAGACCTAGTATGCCGTTAACTAGCAGGCATTTTCTTGGGGCTTCTATTATTACTGAAAATGTTATGATTGCACCGAAAGCAAATAGGCATTGAAGTAGCATATGGGTGGCCTCCTGAATTTTATCTTTTCCTTGATGTACGAATATATTATTTACGTTGTGGCTGCGGATTGCCAGCTCCCAGCAAGTACAACGGCGACACGCTTGCGCTGAGTGTCGCTCGCAGCGGTACTCAGCCGCCAGCTTGGGCTGCCGGCTAAGGACCGGCGGCTCGTTTTTAGGATATTATTACCAGGCCTATGTAGACGCCCAGGGCTATTAGGGCGGCTTCGGTGAAGGCTTGGAGGATATTGGCATTGCCAGAGGCGTAGTCGCCGTGGAGAGTATCTCTTATTGCGTTGGTTATTGCAGCCCCGGGAACAAGTACCATTATCGAACCTATTATTATTAAATCAAGATGGGCAAGGGGATTAAGATGAATGAGTACCCTTGCCACAACTGATAATACAATAGAAGCTGTCAGGTCTTTTATAAGTGAATTAAGCTTCATACTGCCAGCGGCATGTAACCATATAGACAAGAATACGCCAACTATCCCTGTAAACAGCATATCCACGCCATTGCCGCCGTACATTCCCGTAAAGAAAAGCCCCACGAATACTGTGCATATATCCTTTAACCACCACGGATACTGATTCTTCTTTAAATGCTTTAACTGCGAAAATGCCTCCTCTAATGATATTATTCCTTTATAAAACTTTCTTGATATGTCATTGACCTGAGCTATCATATTAAGGTTGGTTGCCCCTCTGTCCACTCTCCTGACAACTGTCAGTGCATCTATTGACGGATCATCTAAAGAAATCATAAATCCCGTTGATACAACAAATGCCTGTGTAGTCTTTAAACCTGATGTTTTAAGCATATAATCGATTGTTTCCTCAACCCTGTATATCTCTGCTCCATTTTCTAACATAATCATACCCGCAAGAGCCGCTGTATCAATAAGAAGCTTATAATCCATATATTGTTACTCCTTTACACACACCTTCTACGCATTTTCTAAGCATTTTTATCTTTAAATTCATACTTTTTAAGTTCACAGTTCTTAATTCCAAAGCCTGAAAACTCATCATTGCTCATATTTCTGAAATATGACTCGACAATCCTCGAAATACCATTATGCGCAACTAGAAGATATATTTTATCAGAATTGTCATTTCTTATATCATCTATAAGATTATATATCCTCTGACTCAGATGAAGCATTGTCTCTCCACCGTCAAAATCATCAACAAAGTTCATCTTAGCCGCAGCAAATTCCCTGCCATCTCTTGGTGTAGACTCGTATCTGCCAAAATTCTGCTCCTTTAACCGTATTTCCATTCTGCACGGTATGCCAGCGGTTTCTGATATATGCTTTGCTGTGTCAGCCGCTCTTATAAGTGGAGAATATAATATCTCATCAATATGTATATTTTCCATTTTGATACACTCACCTAATTCTATTGCCTGCTTATGTCCAAGCTCTGTAAGTGCAATGTCTGTCGCACCACATATTTTATTCTCTACATTCCATATAGTCTGTCCGTGTCTTGTAAAATAAAAATAACTGCTCATATATTATTCCTCTGCTATCAAATATTATATACCTATGCATTGTCACGATATATATCTGTATCATTTATATACACCATGTTTTCACATATCTTGTATATATTTCATATTTTTACACACTATATACGCTCTATTCTTCCCAATTCTTTCAAAGTTTCGTCTGTCATATTGTATACAGCATCAATTATATAATTCCTGTAGCTTGCATTGCCATCCACTTCTGCCATTCTGCGGTATGCAAGCTCTCCGCTTATTCCCATTACGCTAACAGCTGCACATACACTTTCTAATATATGCTCTTTATCCGCTGCTACATATGCTGATGTAAGAGCTGACAGCTGACAACCGGCACCGGTAACAAGGCTCATCATCTTATGACCATTCCTTATTGCATATACGCGGTTCTCATCAGCAACCATATCAATTCCGCCTGTAACCGCAATCACAGCACCTGTCTTTTGGGACAGCTTATTAATAAAATCTGCCATTTCTTTTATATTATCATCTGTAATTTTATCGGCAATCCCCGCCTCAACACCCATAGCAGACTTATTTTTCTGCATAGTTTCATATACTCCAGCTGCTATATTATGAATTCCCTGCTTTGCGGCTATCGCTTTTATCTCGGATACATTTCCTCTTATAACACCAAACTGTACATTGGACATAAGATTTTGGACAGCTTTAATTCTGTAATCTGATGAACCAGCACCAACAGGGTCAAGTATTACTGGTATTCCAAGTTCATTGGCTGTAGCACCTGCTTTAAGCATTGATGATAATTTATTATCATTAAGCATCCCGATATTAATATCAAGTCCCTGGCATATTGATGTTATCTGGCTCACCTCATTAATATCCTCCGCCATTATAGGTGCACCACCGCATGCAAGCACTATATTGGCACAATCATTAATGCTCACATAGTTCGTTATGCAGTGGATAAGCGGATGTCTGTTATGCACATTTTTTATTATATTTTCAAACATTCACTAAAACCCTCTTTTCTATACAGAAAGCTTGTCTTTTTCCATATATGATTATCACTGTATTGAATATTACAACGTCTTTTATCATTGCTTACAATAGCTTGTATTCTCCTATATATGCCTATCGATTTTGCATATTGAATTGTCTATCCTGCAAGATTGTCCTGAATCTTAACTAACAAGCCTGCCTTTTTTATGCTGAATACTATTATTCCAGATATGACCGCACCCATGGCAGTTGATATAAAAAATGGAATTATATACGCATAAAATGCTATTCCTGCGGCACTTTTTCCCATAAGGAATATTGCAACCGGATATGCACATAAACCACCAAGTATTGATGTTCCTGCTACTTCTCCTATCATTGTTGCAATAATATTATGGGTCTTTTTGTATACAATACCGCATATCAATGCACCGAACATACTTCCCGGAAATGCCATAAGGCTTCCCATTCCAAGCAGATTTCTTATAAGTGAGGCAACAAATGCCGCCATTACGCCGTATCCGGGTCCTAAAAGGACGGCACAGAATATATTAACCATATGTTGTACTGGTGCACATTTACTTCCAAATACCGGAAATGAAATCAGGCTTCCAGCTACTGCGACTGCACATAGGACACCAGCAGTGGAAAGTTTTTTAATGTTGTTCATAGTATTTCTCCTAATCTATTAGTCTATTAACCTCTGATTTATTTTAACATAATTTTGTGGGTTGTGTTATATTATATGAGGGAATTATGTTAGGTTATGGTTTTAATTTTATGAGGACGGGGAATATTATAATATATACAGAAATGAGGATTTGTTATGAAAGCTTATGAAAGATTATTAAAGTATGTTGTTGTCAGAACTCCTAGTGATGAGGAAAGTGGAAAGTCACCTTCTTCTGAGTGTCAGTTTAAGCTGGCTGGGCTTCTTAAAGACGAGATGACTGAGCTTGGACTTAGTGATGTTAAGCTTGATAAACATTGTTATCTTTATGGCAGACTGCCTGCAACTAAGGGGCTTGAGAAGCTTCCTTCAATTGGTTTTATTGCCCATATGGATACTGTGTCTGATTATTGCAATGGTGATATCAATCCTGTTGTGACTCCTGATTATGATGGTGGAGACTTATTGCTTGGTAACAGCGGACTTATATTAAGTCCTGATACTTTTCCACATCTTGCTTCTTTAAAGGGCAGAACTCTTATAACTTCTGATGGAACAACTATTCTTGGTGCAGATGATAAGGCTGGAATTGCTGAAATTCTTACTATGATTGAATATATCACTGCTAATAATATTGAACACCCTGCAATTTGCGTAGCATTTACGCCTGATGAAGAGATTGGTATGGGTACTGAACATTTTGACGTTGAACGCTTCGGAGCTGATTACGCATACACTGTTGATGGCGATACTGAGGGTGAGATACAGTACGAGAATTTCAATGCCGCCAAAGCTGAATATGTTGTGAAAGGTTTTAATGTCCACCCCGGCTCATCTAAGGATACTATGATTAACGCTTCCTTAGTAGCTATGGAAATTAATAATTGCCTGCCGGCTATGGAGATACCAAGGGAAACGGAGAATTACGAAGGCTTCTATCATCTTATAAGTATGTCTGGTGATGTTGCAGAAGCACACCTTAATTATATAATCCGTGACCACGATGCTTCGTTATTTGAAGCAAAGAAAGCCACACTGTGCCACATTGAAAAGATTATGAATGAAAAATGGGGTGCTGGAACTGTACAGCTCACTATCACTGACCAGTACCGCAATATGGCTGAGATTATCAAAAAATGTATGTTTCTTATAGAAAATGCTGTGAAAGCCTGCAAGAATACTAATATACCACCCCTTATACTTCCAATAAGAGGTGGCACTGACGGCTGTATGTTAAGTTATATGGGACTTCCCTGCCCTAACCTTGGCACTGGCGGACACGCCTACCACGGTCCTTACGAACACATAACCATCGAAGGTATGGACAAAACTGTTGATATGCTTGTAGAACTCGTGAAAACATTTTCCAAGCCTATAATTAACTAACAGGCATAAGCTTACGCCTTAACTGTTTCAATTCTTGTAAAGAAATATATGTACTTGAATATTATCAAAAATACAATAAATACACGCCCATATATATTAGACATTGCAAGCATTGCCAATATAAGCATTGCTGATGCTGGCAGAAGTATGCACAACTTAGTCTTTAATGTCATTGAACGACTGGTAACGAAGCTTTCAAGATGTTTTTTGTAAAGCTTTGTTCCAATAAACCACTTATGAAATCTGTCAGAGCCTTTGGCAAAGCAGAAAGATGCTAATAATAAAAATGGCGTTGTTGGCAATACTGGAAGTACGACACCTATTGCACCGAGTACCATTGACACAATTCCTATCATAAGCCATAAAAGTTTAATTGGGGATTTAATGATATTCTTCATTAATGTTTCGATGTCCTTTCTTATTGTCTTGTAGTGACTAACTCTAGTTAATCACAGCTAACTTTGATAAGTATATATGAACATATCATTTTTTGTCAATACACCGGATTAATATACCAAATAATGGCAATACCTCCGCGCCACTTAAGGACAGGAGATATTGCCATTATTTTATAGTTTTTCCGCTCAATGCTTTATTTTAAAGAACTCTTGGATATCTATAATATTTATAAATTAAAGCTTTTCATTATTATGTCTTTCAAAGAAGCTCTTAGTTTCCTTAACTACAACTCCGCTCAATGCGAATAACGCAATCATATTAGGCAGTGCCATAAGTCCGTTAAATATATCAGCAATTGTCCATACCGCACTTACTGTCATATAAGGTCCGATAAATACTGCTAATATGTATATCCAGCGGTATATTTTAACGTGCTTCATATTACCACCGCTAAGATATTCAAGACATCTTTCGCTGTAATAGTCCCAGCCAAGAATTGTTGTAAATGCAAAGAATACAAGACAGAGCATAAGCACAAAAGAAGATACCTGTGCCGGGAATGGAAGTCCATTCTGGAATGCATATGTAGTAACTGCTACACCCTCAAGGCCTTCAACCTGCCAGGCACCTGTAATTACAATTGAAAGCCCTGTAAGAGTACATATTACAATTGTATCAATAAATGTACCTGTCATACTTACAAGTCCCTGTCTTACAGGTTCATTAGTCTGTGCAGCAGCCGCAGCTATAGGTGCACTACCAAGACCAGCCTCATTAGAAAAAATGCCTCGTGCCACACCCTTCTGCATAGCAACAAGCATACTTCCGACTGCTCCGCCAGTGATTGCCCTAGGAGAAAATGCAGCCTGAACAATAATCTTAAATGCCGCAGGAACTTTAGTAATATTAGCTATTACAAGAACTGCAACAAATAATACATATATAATTGCCATAAATGGCACTACAACCTGACTTACGCTTGCGATTCTCTTAACACCGCCTATAAGCACAAGTGCAACACAGACTGCAAGAATAAGTGAAGCGATTACTACTGACCATGAGTACTCGCCAAGAAATGGAATATTGACACAATGCTCATTATTCGCATCGAAAAAACCATTTACGGCACTTGAAATACCATTTACCTGACTAAATGTACCAATACCAAAAAGTCCAACACATACACCAAAAAATGCAAATAACTTAGCAAGCCATTTCCAGCTCTTGCCCATTCCCTGCTCTATATAATAGAATGGTCCACCAAGACTGTGTCCGTCTTCTCCTATAACTCTGTATTTAACAGCAAGAAGACCTTCTGAATACTTAGTTGCCATTCCGAAAAATGCTGTTATAACCATCCAGAATAATGCACCCGGACCACCTGCACAGACTGCTGTTGCAACACCAACGATATTACCAGTACCAATAGTTGCACTTAAAGCTGTACATAATGCGGCAAAACTTGTAATTTCGCCTTCGGCCTCTTCTTCATTTTTAACCATCCATTTTAATGCTAAAGGGAGCTTTCTGAGCTGTAATAAACCAAGACGAACTGTCAATAATATTCCGCCAAAAAGGATAATTACCATAAGCGGCACACCCCATACGAAATTATCAATGTTCGCAAGAATCTGATTAATTGAATTCCACATTGTACTTTCTACCTTTCATATCTAAACTACAGCATAGTACAAGCCTATACTGTCCCAACACCGCAAATGCCGTACATTACTAAATACTTTGCTAATATGCAGACTTTTACTTAATGCATTGGAATTATAGACAATATTGTCTGAATAAATATAAAAGCAGAAATAACATTTTAGAATATACAACTTATCATATAACAAGTTATATTATACTTTATGCCTTCTCTGTCCTTTTGCCTGAGAGATTCATATACCCACTTTATAAGAAGTCACAATGTTGTTATTAATAATGTTGTCTTATAATCACATTATTAACTGCTTATAAAGAACTATATGTTGCACCTTCGGCCTCTGTGTTTATCCAGAACTCTCCAGAGAGTCGATCCATTTACAGTTGCGCCAGCAGATGCTGGCACCTGAGAGTGTTACTCCTTCGGCAGGCTTGCGCCGTTTTCCTGCAAACTTCATATCGAAAATTGCCTTATATTAATATAATCTTATTTTCTACATAATTCAACTTATTTTTACATTTTTTAATAATTATAGAATTTCCTATTACATAAAAAGGCAGCCACCGTGATTACACTCCTCCGCTGGATATACCAGAAAGTATGCTGTATCACTTTATGTGACTGCCATTTTATTATCTGCTTATATTATCAGCTTATATTATTAAGTATATAATTCTAAGCATTTTCTTTTCTTCTATATAATGTAAGACATATAACACCTGCACTAATCATAAGAACTGCAAGAAGAATTATTGTTCTTGTAACTGAGAGAGTATCAGCTGTAGCCGCACTATCATCTGCTGTTGCAGCACTGTCTTCTGCCACATCATTATTATCTGCCGCACTGCCATTTCCTGATACATTGCTCTTATCCTCTGTATTAGAATTAGCAACATCCTCATAGACTACAATATATGTTGAGAATCTATCAGTTGCAAATGTAAGTTCTCCTGTTGCTTCATCAAATGTGGCACTAAGAATATCTGATACCCCATTATGAATTCTTATTACACTATACTTCCTTGTCTTTGAAGAATCTTTATTAATAAGGTCTGAATTTAACTTAACCTTAATATTAATTGCACTGTTAAGTTCATATACATCAGACTTCTGCGAACCTATAATCTTCTGTAACTGAATATCAAGTATGCATCCAGCAGCCTGATTGTCCTTAATGTTACTATTAATAAGTTTCTTCTCATCTTCTGTAAGATTAGAACTCTTATCCTTTACAGTAAGTGCAATATCAACCTTTACACCATCTTCTGCCTGTTTAGCTTCATCTTCTGTAAGGATAGCTTTAATAATGTCTTCTGTTGAATCTACAAGTCCTGTTTCCGGTACTCTTTCATCTACCAATACTGAAACTTTAATATCTGTCTTAACATCAGAGTTATCTGAACCCGGCTTGTTGTTATCACCCGGCTTATTATCGTTGTCGCCCGGCTTATTATCGTTGTCGCCCGGCTTATTATCGTTGTCACCTGGCTTATTATCGTTGTCGCCCGGCTGTGTATTCTCAAGCTTAGGAATAACTGTAATGTCTGCCTTGTCACCACATACTGTACAATGATGTGACTTGCTTCCTTCTTCTGTAGTAGTAGCTTCCTTATCGATAGTCCATTCTGTACTATAATTATGTCCTGCCGCTGGAATTACTTCTGTCTTAGTATCTCCACATACTATACAAGTATATAACTTTGAACCTTCTTCTGTACAAGTTGCTTCTTTCTGTACTTCACCATCATTCCATACATGTTCTGTATGTTCTTGCTTAGCTTCATTGTAAGAAGTCTTCTCCCACTGTAATGTTGTAAGTGTAAGCTTTCCTGCACCTGTATATGGTTTAACTTTAGTATCAAGTTCTAAAGCTGCATATAATGTGTAGCCAGTATAAGGAAGGTCTTTCTTGAATTCATCTTTATCCTGAACTAATGCTACTTCACCTTCTTTATCAGTATTAAGAGCTACCTTTAATTCCTGCTTTGCTCCATCCATCATATATATTGTATTAAATGCGTTAATATAACCTGCTGGACTGCTTCCGTTACCACTTATAAGTGCATTAGTTATACCTGACATATAGCAGTTCTCAAGTAACATATGAGCTCCACAGTTAGATGATGCACCATTACTTACAATTTTCTTAGCTAATTCCGGATTTGTCTTTTCTATATCAAGACGCATTTCTCTTAAATCCTGTGCATCCATAATACAATTGTATACATGTGCTGTACCATAACGAAGTCTTGGCATTCTATCCATCGAATTCTTATAGTAGTTATTAGCAAGTGTAAGTTTAATATTCTTAGCTGATGAATCATCATCAGACTGTCCTAATAAATGAGTCTTTTTCTGACCATAAGCATAATTGTATATCTGCTGATCTGTCATACCCTCTTCAAGCAAATGCTTATAATATGGGTAGTTATCTGGATTAGCCTTCATAGCATTCATCATTTCATCAAAGAATACATTATCTTCACTTGCTGGAAGGAATTCACACCATGATATTGTTATATTACTGTCATTAACTGGTGTCTTAACATCGATAACTCCATCATATGACTTATAGAAAGTACAGTGGTCAACCCATATATCAGAGCTTCCCTTTTCTATTGTCATATAATCCCAGTCATTACGATCATAAGCACCTTCTGTATAATCATCCCACTCCCATATCTCATCAAATTCAATATTTCTTATGATGATATTATTAGAGCCTGTTATATCTATACATGTATGTGTAATCTTAGCTCCATTCTTAGAGTAGATTGTAAGATTACTCATATCTGCAAGCTTAAGCATTGATACACCTGTCTTTAAAAGTGTTGGGTGTGTAAGTGGCTCAAGCTTATGTGCTGTTATAAATGAGCTGTAGCTGTCAAAGTTATTAACTTCCTTATCACCAAGCGCAATATCTGCTGTAAGCTCGATTACTGATGCCTTACCACTCTTCTTTACACTCTGTATTGCATTAAGGAATTCTTCTGCTGTGCCGGCTGTGTAATAGTTATCTGATGTTTCCTTTAATAATCCACCACCTGTTACATTAGCACTCTGTGCATAACCTTCCTGTGCATACTGTGCAAGTCCTGTATCATCACCTTCTGTCTGTGAATAAGTATCTGATACATATTCTTTCTCTACATATCTGTCTATGCTGTCTGTCTTAACAGTACCTGTATACCTTATTGTACCTACTATTGTATATGGATCCCAGCCAAGATATGATGTTGAAGTCATTTCATTGGCTTTCGTAGCAGATATCTGTCTTCTGTTACTGTTAATTGCAAATGCAGGACCATAGCTTCCATATTCGAAAAATCTTGCATTAGCAGCCAAATTACCACTCATATCTGTATATGGATTAGAAGCATTCGGCTTTAATATCTTACCCATATAGCAGTTAATCCAAGTAATATAAGCATCTGCTCCCCAAGGTCTTGCAAGATAATACTTACTTCCTGAGCATCCCTCTTCTGAGAGAACCTGACAGTTAAAGAATGTAAGACCATATGTTGCAGAGGCTGATGCCTTAGGAGCTGATACATAGCCTGAATTCTTATTAGCATTGTAACGGAATACAAGCTTGCAATCATTGAATAATGCCCTAGGCTCATTACCATATATGAAATCCACATTACCAGCTATATAGCACTTGTAATAATACTGGGTGCCACCATTAGCACAAAGTGTATCCTGATAACCAAGTATTCTTAAGTTGATATATGATGTTTCATTGGCATCATTTCTTAAAGCATCTGCTGATTCATTTGACTTAGTACCATCACCAAGATAATTATAAGTATTCTCGATTGTAAGGTTCTCTGCCGAAAAGCCTGTTGCTGTCTTATCTATTCTTACAGCACATCTTAAAGACATATCTCCACCAGCTAATTCCTTAACATCATAATATATTCTTGTCTTCTCGCTATCCTCACCTATAAGTGTTATATAAGGAGATTTAACAACAAGATGTTCTTCATAATCACCTTCTTTAACAAGAATAATTACACGTCTCGTGTTATCAGAAGCAACTGAATCTACTGCCGCCTGAACTGTCTTATAAGTTGGTATTCCATTAACCTCCTCACCATCAGTTCCTGTGTATGCACTATCTACAACCTTGTTGTAATTAGTAAGATATACATAATTAAATGTTTCTCTAGTCTTGTTACCTTTCTTATCTGTGAATATTAATTCAACATCATTTCTTCCTTCTTCAATAGCAATGTCTTTAAATGCAAAGCTTTCTTTTTCTTTAACATCTGTCTTTGCTGCTTCACTGCCATTAACATAAAGCGTTGCTGTTACATTTTCTTCAACTACACCTTCAATTGTAATCTTTCCATTGTATACAGTGTCATATGACTTCTTAGTTATTGTATACTTAACAGCATCATCTTCATATACATATTTACCTGTATGTCCTGCTGTTGGAACAGTCCATAAAGTATCTGATGGGTTACTGTAGTTATCTACTTTTCCATTAACGTGTGAATAAGCTATTATATAATAGTAATATGGCATCTCTGCTGTTACATCTTTATCTTTATAAGCACATTCTGTAACTGTTGCTATCTTTGAAGCATTCTCTGCTGTCTCATCGTATGAATAACGATATACCTCATATTGGTCAGCCTTATCTACTGCATCCCATACAAGATCAACTGTATCTGCACTTGAAGCTATGCTTGCCTTTGGTGAATCCAGTGCTGCTATTACTGTTATTGCATCTGATTCAACATAATCATTAATCTCACCATTAATACCTAACTTACCAGCCACTCTGAACTTATAATCTCCGGCATCCTTAATTGAATACTTATATGTTGGCTCAGTAATGTCTGATGCAACCTTTTCCCAGCTCTTTCCGTTATCTCTTGATACTTCAAGCACATATAAACCATCGCCTTCGGCTGGTACTTCATCTGTCCAGCTTACTGTGATGTAATCTCTTGTATAAGCTGCTTTAGCTGTAACTTCCTTAACAACTGGTGCTGTACCTACTGCATTGTAGCATTTATTCTGGTCGTAAAGAACTGTTCCGTCCTGTGCTATATACTTCATATTCTGGATAGTTGCCTTAACACCTGCTAATACAAATCCATATGATACTGCTGTATTTTTCTTATCTGCATTAAATAAGAGATTATCACTTGCACTATAAGAATATGTAGCTGTCTTAGTCTCTCCACCCTTAGGTGTTGCTGTGATAACAAGAGCATCGTCTGTCTTTTCAACTGTAAATGTCACAACAGTTCCTGCTGGAATAGTTGTATCCACTTTACTTGAAGCACCTGCAAGATCTGATGGCTTCTTTGAGTAAACCATCTTAAGTGCATTAGAATTACGTATTCCTACGGTGTCTATATAATTCTTGTTAAATGCACCAAAGAATATACCATTAGTATTGCTTGAACCACACTCTGTAATTGTTATATCTGCTGTAAGCTTGTTGGCATCTGTAGTCTCATCAAATCCAAAGAAGCTTACTGTATTATTGATATTAGTTGACTTATCAGTGTTTGTAGTTGTATTTAATGTACCACCTGTCTGTGTAAGAACAAGTTTCTGTCCTGTAGGCTGTACAACAAGATTAGAAGCTGTACCATAATCATATGTCTTAGGCATAGCTGGCTGTTCATTATATTCAACATCCTTAGCTGCATATACTATAGATATTGAAACTATGTAAGCTGAACCTGTTGATACAATTTCAACTGTTCCTTCGCTCTCATCTTCATAATTATATACTGTTGTCACATCATCTTTTGATGCCGGCTCACCCGCTATTGTGTAAAGTGCATATGTACTTGCTGGTGCATATGATTTTACTGATATAGTACACTTTCCACTTACAGGTATTGTTATCTTAGCTCCTGTAGTAAACTGTGCTGAATTAGGGCTTGGTCCATTAGGAACTAACTTACCTTTTGTAGCATCAATAGCTAAACCATTGTAGTAGCCTGTTGTTCCCATAATATTATCATCATAATAATCACCATCATCACTCTTAACAAAAGACCAGCTTGTAACCTGCTCAAATATAAGCTTATGTGATGCTTCAGCACCCTTTACTGTAACTGTGTTACCTGACTTTACCTTGTATGGAAGTGCAAGGAAATCACCACCAAGTGTAAGTGTATATGAACCCTCTCTTAACTTAATAGCATCCTTATCTGTAAATACATATTCATATCCATCATCATTATTCATATATATGTATTTTACATTCTTGCCTGTTAAATCAGGTTCTTCCGGAAGACTTACTGTAACGGCATATGTTGGCTTAAGTCCTACAGTTATATCTAATTCTGCATCTTCTGAATATTTAATTCCATCTGATACAGAAGTTACTTCATAGTCATTAGCACCCTTTACGGCTACACTATATGAAACACCTTTTTCAAACTTAGCTGTATATTTCCAAGTATCTGTATCAATAGTTACTTCTGGAACATAGTCTGTTTCCTCAGTTGTTGTAAATACAAGTTCAAGGCCTTCTGTATAATAACCCTCAGTAATGCCATTAATCTTACCTGTTACTGTGCAGGTATCAAGGCTAATGACAGTTAAATCTGCTGTAATCCTGGCAGCAGTCTCTGTACTTACACTATGTTTATAAATACCACTCTTAATCTGGTATGCCGGATTGCTCAGTGATATCTCATATTCCATAACTTCATCTTCTGCTGGTACTTCAATTGAATATGTACCGCTCTTGCCATTCTCTGCAACTGTTATATCTGATGTATATGTAAGTCCAGTTGTATTATTAGTCGCTACAACCTGCATATCAGATGGAATATCTGATTTAGATGTAATAGTTCCATTTATTACTTTCTTATTAAGTTCTACACATTCGATTGAAAGATTTCTAATGTATGTATTAGTTTTAACATCTAATGTAAGCTCTCCTTCATCTCCTGTAAGATAACATTCAAATTCCACATCAACATAATTTTTGTCAGAATTTTCAACACAGGAAATACATTCCATCTTTCTTAAGACCTTGTCACTTCCTGTTATATTAAGTGTATTTCCTAATATGCTGTCCTTATCTGTACCTACGTTCTTATTGACAGTAAGTTTAATAACAGCCTTATCTCCCGCTGCCGGTATAACTATCTTAGTACCAGTATTAACCTGAATTCTATCACCTGTCGTTGGATAAAACTTACCTGATGATGCATCAACATATAATACATCTTTATCACCATTAGTATAAGTTCCTGTATCACTTTGAATTATTGTATTAGAACCTTTACTTGATAAAACTGTTTCTGAATATCCCCATTCAGCTTTAGTATCCCCACCATCTGCGAATGAAGCAGATGTTGTCGCATAACTTGTTGATGAGTCAACCTTTATCATATAAAGATATTTCTGTGCTTTTAACTTAACAGATACTGTTGTTGCATTTTTATCTACCATTCCAGTAATTACATAGCTTTTACTTCCACCTGATGTCACTTTAACATCATTCATTCCTGTACATTCAATATCATCTACAGTTATTCCACTACTTGCCTGCAATGTTACTGTACAACTTTTCGCATTATTAATCACAGGAAAAGTCATTACTGTTCCTGCATTAACCTGAAAATCCTTATTAGTACTGACTGCTTTCAGGCTTCTATTAGCCATTTTACCTGAATTTGCATTTATTAATAATTCATCATTATTAGAATTAACCAGCTTACCTGATTTGCCGTTCAATTCCGTAACTGAATTATCATTATCGCCATCTGCATACATTTTAGAACTTACTGTCCACTCTGCACTGGCTTTTTCTGCCGCTTTGGCTGTAATGCTAAACAAGCCCTCCGGCAATGAAAGTCCAGATATGATTAAAGCTAACGCCATAAACATAGCCGAACTTCTGCGAAACCATTCTCTTCTACGTCTTGATTTCATAGTCCATACTCTCCCTTTCTTAACAATACAATGTTTTGTAACTTTTACACAAAACCAATTGCATATTTTCTATAAGATTACAACTTTTGACGAAAATGTACTACTGATTTTTATAGTTCTCGGGTACCAATTACTGAAATTTTTAGGTTTTGATGTATTTTTTGTGATACATTGCATAAAATCCGTGTAAACATTTACCAATAATCGTCTATATTACAAAATAATATATATTTATTACTGCTAATTATTTACACGGATGTTATACGCATATATTTAATTATTATCATTCTCTTAGTGTCACATCTATTATCTGCCTGCTTGTCTGGCAATTATATTAACTAATTCATCAGCATCTATCGGCTTTGCTATATGTGTATTCATACCAGCTTTAATGCTCCGTTCTATATCATCATAGAATGCGTTGGCACTCATCGCTATAATTATTACAGTACCCGCATCTTCTCTTCCTGACTTTCTTATCTTCTCTGCGGTTTCCAAGCCGTCCATAACCGGCATCATTATATCAAGGAGTATAACATCATACTCATTAGCATCTGAATTCATATATGTATCCAGTGCTTCCCTGCCATCGCTTACTCCAACAGTCCTTGCACCCGCATTATCAAGAATAAAGCTTACAATCTCCATATTCATCTCGTTGTCTTCTGCAACCAGCACTTTAAGCCCTTCAATTGACATCTGTGCATCATATTTACTATTCTTAGCTTCAGTCACGTTACGGTTAATTTTGAATGGTAATATTATTGTAAACTCTGTTCCAACATTCTGTCTGCTAATAAATTCAATTTCTCCACCCATTATCTCAATAAACCTCTTGGTTATTGCAAGTCCAAGCCCGGTTCCTTTATAAGCTGTTCTTGCATTGCTGCTCTCCTGTGCAAATGGCTCAAAAGCTATCTGCTGGAATTCTTCGCTCATTCCTATTCAGGTGTCTTCACATATGAAAGTAACCTTAACTGTATCGTCATCAGCTGCATTTTCACTATAAGAAAATCTTACAGAGCCATTCTGCACATTATATTTAATCGCATTGGATAATATATTCTGTAATATCTGCCTTAAATGAAGCGAACTGCCTATCAGATTGTCATATTCTATACTACCTCTGTCAACTGAATAATCGATACACTGTTCATCTGCCTGTGTCTCAATAACACTGCTGACCTCATTAATAATCTTCGTAAGCTCAAATGGTTCTTCTTTAATGGCAATCTCCCCCGACTCAAGCTTATTCATATCAAGAACATCATTTACAAGATCTAATAAAAAGCCTGAGGCTGACATAATCTTATCAAGACATTCTTCTTCCTTTTCCCTGTTTCCAAGATTGAACCTGCATATATCGACCATTCCTCTTATTCCATTAATAGGTGTTCTTATATCGTGGCTCATTCGCCTTAGAAAATCTGTCTTTGCAATATTGGCACGTTTCTCCTGCTCTGCCGCCTGTAGAAGCTGTCTTTTATATTCCATTTCCTGTAGCTGCATTTTGCTTTCGTCCTTGGCAATAACAAGCTGTCTTACAAACATGACAACACCTATTACCGCAATATAAACAAATAATGCAGCAGCAACCGCCCTGTTTCTTAAAGAATATACCTGCTTATCCGCAAAGAACGCATATATTGTATAATTCTCTATCTGCTTTCTCTTGCCATAGTAATAATCATTTTTGTATGGTACAGCTATAATACCATTATCATTTTCTTCCCAAGCTCCATCATATCTTTGCCTCAGTGCCTTCATATCAAGCCCCTGAAGCTCCTCGTCATTGGAATTAAGCACCTTGTCCTCATCTGATATATATACAATCCCATCCATATCAAACTCAAAACCTGATATGAGCCTGTCAATGCTTATATCTCCACTATTATCATAGCTTTCCTTCTTCACATATGTAATAACTGCACCTTTTGTATCTTTTCTTGCCGCTACAGCAATATCGGAAAACTCCTCATTCTGGCTTTCGGTATATGTTATGCTCCCTGACCTGGCATTAACTCTTGTTATATATACCTTCTGTGGGTGTTCAATGACATCTTTTACATTACTGTCGTCTATAACTGAATCAATATCCGTATATTCCATTCCCCTGCAAGATTCACATTCACCCTCTCCGTCAAGAACAACTATTCCGTCAAGTCTCTGGTTATACATATATTCATCTAAAAATGTATCAATATCATCTTCATACTGCATACACCTTACTAATTCCTGTGTCTTATCAGAAAGCCTGTACAAGCTTTTCACTTTATCATTCTGTATAAAGTATTCATATGTATTAACTCTTGTCTGCACAAAATCCAGCACCCTGTCTGCTGTCTTATTAACCGTTTCATTGCTTATTTCGGTAAATATAACAGCTACTATTGTCAACAGTATAAATCCTGTAATTATTGAAATCAAAAATGCTTTAACATCTGATATGCCCCATATTCTACTCTTATCTTCCATTAGTTCCCCCATACTGCCATACTAACGTCAACCCCATATTTCTCTGCTATGCTCTGTATTGTGCCATCAGCCCTCATTTCGTTAAGCACCCCGGTAAGCTTCTTATCAATTCCACTGTCATTATCAAATGAAAATGCAATTCCCAGCTCTGACACGCTTAATTCTTCCCGAAGCACACCAAAATGTTCCTCATTGGACTGTACAAATACTTTCATAGCATTTTCGTGACCTGCTATGGCATCAACATAACCTTTTCTCATACTAGCATATAATTCTTCCATCGTTGACATACTGTACAGCACACCAACCTGCGGCGTATTCGTATTGGATAGTATGTACTCCGGCTTGGAAGTTACCTGCACCGCCACTCTTTTGCCGTTAAGATCATCAAGGTTTTCTATCCCGCTGTCTTTATTGACAACTACTATCTGACGGCTGTACATATATGGACCAGCCCAGTTGTACTTATCCTCCCTGCCGGTCATTGTAAAACAGCCCCACAGGCAGTCTACCGCTCCCTCTTTAAGATATATGTCTTTGTTATCCCATACAATCTGCTTGAATACTGGCGTATAACCCATACGCCTGCAAGCCTCTCTTGCTATCTCAACATCAATTCCTGTAAAGTTGCCATCACTGTCAAGATAACTGTAAGGCACATAATTATCACTGCCTATTATAAGAGGCTTTAAATCATTACTTGAACTCTTAGAGCCGTTATTATGTATATTACTGCACGCCATAAGCCCTGCTGATACTATGACAGACAATATACATATAACTAATTTTAAATAACTAATTATATTATTACTTTTCATTTTTCCCCCACTCTTTAATAAATACACTCTTAAGTATTTCTGCCTGATGTCTGTATATATCCTTTTATATATTTATCAATGTTTTTAATCATATACTCTACTAATCTTACATAACTTTTATGTATTTAATTATATAGCCTGATGAACTATAAGTCTATGTTTATATATTTTAAAATTTTTAATTTATTTATATAAAATAAATTGTTCCGTAGCTTATACTATATATTAATATTAAAAACAGCAGGAAGATATTGTAAATTTCCAATATCTTCCTGCTGCTTATATACATCAGCTTATATGCTTTATTATTCTATTATAATTGTATGTTACTCATTATTGCTGTTATTAAATATACCTGGCTTTTCTACGTTAACAGTGCTCTTCGCAGTATCTTTATTATCTGCATTCTCCTGCTTATCAGCTTCCAGTGTACCATAAGCTGTTGAAGAAGTATCTGCCTGAGTTCCATATTCTGAAGAACCCAATGATGTATTATCCGCTCCAGATGAAGCTGAATTAGATGATGTATCTCCTATTCCCTTCCATATATCACTCTCTGTAGGTCCGTTAAGTGTAGATGAATAACTTCCATCTTCATTGAATGTTACACTCTCGGCAACCTTTTCAGAATGTGTAAAACCTGTTGTGTCAACTGGTTCTGGAATACCTTTGACCTCGCGGAATATCTTCATAAATTCCTTACCTGTAATTGTTTCGTGATCATAAAGATAATGGGCAATCTTGTCAAGGACATCTCTGTTCTCTATAAGAAGCTGCTTAGCTTCCTCATAACATTCCTTTAACATATTCTTGACTTCTTCATCAATCTGTGCAGCTGTTTCATCAGAACAGTCAAGTCTTGCATTACCATTAAGGTAAGGGTCATCAACTGTTGCCAGATTCATAAGTCCGAATCTGTCTGACATACCATACTGTGTAATCATAGCCTTGGCTATCTTGGTAGCCTTTTCTATATCGTTAGCAGCCCCTGTTGTAACTTTGCCAAAGACAATCTCCTCTGCCGCACGTCCAGCAACTAAAGTTACAAGCCTTGCCATAAGCTCATCTTTGTTCTGTAAGTACTTTTCTTCTTCTGGAACCTGCATTACATAACCTAATGAACCCATAGTTCTTGGTACAATAGTAATCTTCTGTACTGGCTCTGAGTCTTTCTTTAAAGCTGTAACAAGTGCGTGTCCTACCTCGTGGTAAGCAACTGTCTGCTTCTCTTCCTTGCTGAGTACCCGGTCTTTCTTCTCTTTACCAGCTATGACAACTTCAACTGCCTCAAATAAATCTTTCTGTGATACATACTTTCTTCCGGCCTTAACCGCAGCGATAGCAGCTTCATTAATCATATTGGCAAGGTCTGAACCTACTGCACCACTTGTTGCAAGTCCGATTTCTTCAAAATTAACTGTATCGTCCATAAGCACATCTTTAGAATGTACTTTAAGCGTTTCAATACGTCCCTTAAGGTCTGGCTTGTCAACTATAACTCTTCTGTCAAGACGGCCTGGTCTAAGTAACGCCTTATCAAGAACTTCTGGTCTGTTAGTAGCCGCAAGTATAAATATACCCTTTGATGAATCGAAACCATCCATCTCTGCTAATAACTGGTTAAGTGTCTGTTCTCTTTCGTCATTACCGCCGCCATATCTTGAATCACGGCTCTTACCAATAGCATCAATCTCATCTATGAATATAATACAAGGTGCCTGCTTGGTAGCTTCTTTAAAAAGGTCTCTTACTCGTGAAGCACCAACACCTACGAACATCTCAACAAAATCTGAACCTGCAAGTGAGAAGAATGGTACATTAGCCTCACCAGCTACTGCCTTTGCAAGAAGTGTCTTACCAGTTCCCGGAGGACCTACTAAAAGAGCACCCTTTGGAAGCTTGGCACCAATCTTTGAATACTTATCTGGATTATGAAGAAAATCCACTATCTCTGTAAGCGACTCCTTCGCCTCATCCTGTCCTGCTACATCTTTAAATGTAACACCTGTCTTCTTCTGTACATATACCTTAGCGTTATTCTTGCCGACACCCATGCCGCCCATCATACCGCCGCCTTTGGATATTCTTCTATATACAAAGGCAAATATTACATATATGAATAAGAATGGTAATACATATGCAACCAGAAATTCTACTATTGATGAATTAGAATCTGGTATATAACCTGAGAATTCAATACCTTTTCTCTTGAGTAATGGAACAAGTGTGTCATCATTAACATATCCTGTATAGTATGTGTAGCCTAACTTGTTCGCTTCCGGAGTATCCCCTGCACTGTCAACTGGTGTAATAAGAATTCTATCCTGTTCAAGTGCAACGCTCTTTACTTCATCATTATTAACCATCTCTATGAACTCATTATAAGTTATCTCCTTATAAGTAGCATTCTTTACGAGATTGTTAAGCATTGTTATTCCAATAAATGTAATAACCGCAGCAATTATAATAAAGACAATAAGACTGGTGTTCTTAGGCTTTTTATTATTGTTATTATTGCCGCCACCATTATTCCTGTTGTTATTATTACCACCACCGTAATTATTACCGTTGTTGTAATTATCCATTCGGCTTCTCCATTCCTAGTTCTTTATACTCTCATCGTCTGATAACTTATCATTAACAGACAATACCCATTATAAAGAAGGAATATTTATAAATCAACCTTTAATAAAAGGTTTCATACTATTTATTTTTTATTAAGATTTAGTTATTCTTTTCCTGATACTCAAGTGCCGCGCCAATAAATCCTCTGAATAATGGATGTGGTCTGTTAGGTCTTGACTTTAATTCTGGGTGAGCCTGTGTTGCTAAGAACCAAGGGTGCTCCTTAATCTCTATCATCTCAACAATTCTTCCGTCTGGTGAGATACCTGAAAGCTGCATGCCATTTTCAACAAGAACTTTTCTGTAGTCATTATTTACTTCATATCTGTGTCTATGTCTTTCATTAATAGTTTCTTCGCCATATAATTCATATGCCTTAGAATCCTTGGCAAGCACACAAGGGTATGAACCAAGTCTTAAAGTTCCACCGATATCGTCAATACCTTCCTGATCTGGCATAAGGTGAATTACTGGATGTGTTGTATCTGGCTTTAACTCAACACTGTGCGCATCTTCATATCCAAGAACGTCTCTTGCAAATTCTACGATTGCAAGCTGCATTCCAAGGCAGAGACCTAAGAATGGCACGTTATTCTCTCTTGCATATTTTATAGCCTGAATCTTTCCTTCTACACCTCTGTCACCGAATCCACCTGGTACAAGAATACCTGATACATCTGATAATAATTCAGCGGCATTATCCTTAGTAACTGTCTCTGAGTCAATCCATTTGATTGTGACATCAGCAGAATTATATACACCGCCGTGCTTTAATGCCTCAACTACTGAAATATAAGCATCGTGAAGCTGTATATATTTACCTACTAATGCAACTGTAACCTTCTTAGTTGGATTTTTCCAAGCCTTGCACATAGCTCTCCACTCATCTAAATCTGGTTCTGGACAATCAAGCTCTAGACATTCGCAGGCTACCTGTGCAAGATGTTCTTCTTCCATAGCAAGTGGTGCATCGTAAAGTATCTCAACATCAAGATTTTGTAATACGTGTGTCTTTGGCACGTTACAGAATAATGCAATCTTATCCTTAATACCAGGTTCAAGTGGGTGCTCTGTACGGCATACTAAGATATCTGGCTGAATACCCATTCCCTGTAATTCCTTAACACTTGCCTGAGTAGGCTTTGTCTTCATCTCGCCTGAAGCCTTAAGATAAGGAATAAGTGTAACGTGTATAAGAATAGCATTTTCGTGTCCAACTTCGTGCTGGAACTGTCTGATTGCCTCTAAGAATGGCTGTGATTCGATATCACCTACTGTTCCACCAACCTCGATAATTGCAATCTTAGTTTCATCAGTTGAATAATCTCTATAAAAACGGCTCTTTATTTCATTAGTTATATGAGGAATTACCTGAACTGTTCCTCCACCAAAATCGCCACGGCGTTCCTTCTGTAATACAGACCAGTATACCTTACCTGTTGTTACATTAGAATTCTTATTAAGACTTTCATCAATAAATCTTTCATAATGCCCAAGGTCAAGGTCAGTCTCCGCACCATCATCTGTTACGAATACTTCACCGTGCTGGATTGGGTTCATTGTTCCCGGGTCAATGTTAATATATGGGTCGAACTTCTGCATAGTCACCTTAAATCCACGTGCTTTTAATAATCTACCGAGTGAAGCTGCTGTGATTCCTTTACCAAGACCTGAAACTACACCACCTGTTACAAATACATATTTTACAGACATTATTCCTCCTATCCGCCTTTCGGCTTACACATTAATCAACATTCCTACATTATTTTCAACATTATACAGTCATAAATTGCAAATTTCCACATTTTTTTATAATTAAATCTGTATTAATTCTGATACATTTATTTCATTTTATAATCGTTAATAAAATGTCTTTTCTATGGCAGATATAACGTATTCTGACTTAATATTATTAAGCTGGACGATATTAATATTAGTTATCTTATCTTTATTAATATAACCATTAATAATATCCTCCCCTTTATCATTCTTCTCATATCTGAACTCAGTATCTGATATGGTGAGAGCTATTCCCTGTCCTGTATATTTGGAATATGCTTCCTTTAATGTCCATATTCTAAGAAAACGGTTCTCATCTTCGCCAATCCACCGACATTCATTATCAGTAAAAAATCTTCTGGCAACCTTTAAATAATTCTTTCTTGTATGCTCTATATCCACACCAACTGCATTTTCTGATATGGCACATACAACATAATCTCCTGTGTGGGAAAGATTAAAATGTATATTCTTATCCGCATACTCCGGCTTATTATTCGCCGTAAGTTTGATATCATAATCATAAGCCTTATCATATCCGCTGATAAGCTTATTTATATCTATATCATATTCCGAATTACTTTCCCATAAATGTCCTGCGTGGATATTCTCTCTTTCCCGCTTGGAAGCCTCAATTAGATAATTCTTATCTACACAATTCCCAGTTATATAATTATGAGCTATATAATTCCCAGCTTCATAGTCCTTTGTCGCATAATTAAGAAGAAGCCCTGCAACAAGGCTTCTCCTCTTATCTTCCATATATTGATATCTGTCAATCTTCTCCTGCCTGTACTCTGGCACAAGCATTTTCCCAGTGTTAAACATATCCTCGGTTATATCAGATATGTCCGTTATATACAATCTCATATTCTTCCTATACTGTTGCTGTATCGAACTGGCTCTCATATAAGTTCTTATAAAATCCGCCAGCCGCAAGCAGTTCTTCGTGATTACCCTTTTCTATAATATGTCCGTCTTTCATAACAAGTATAACATCTGCTGACTGTATTGTAGAAAGCCTGTGGGCAACTATAAAGCTTGTTCTTCCTTCCATAAGCTTGTTAAATGCGTTCTGAATTTTTATTTCAGTTCGGGTATCTATAGATGAAGTTGCCTCATCAAGAATAAGCATTGGTGGTCTTGTAAGCATAATTCTTGTTATGCACAAAAGCTGCTTCTGCCCCTGTGAAAGACTTCCTCCGTCCTCACCAATCACTGTATCAAACCCATTAGGAAGACGCTTTATAAATCCGTATGAGTATGAAGCCTTAGCTGCCTCAATAATCTCTTCTTCTGTGGCATCCGGCTTTCCCATAGTGATATTCTCCCTGATAGTTCCTGCCTTAAGCCATGTTTCCTGTAATACCATACCAAAACCGTGTCTTAATGAATATCTTGTCATATCCCTTATATCAACACCTGATACATCTATGCTTCCTGAATTAACATCATAAAACCTCATTAAAAGGTTGATTACTGTTGTCTTACCACAGCCTGTAGGACCTACAATCGCAATCTTCTGTCCCTTCTTAACGTGAAGTGTGAAGTCCTCTATAAGCTTTCTGTCTGGTGTGTATGAGAAGTATACGTTATTAAGGTCTACCCTGCCATCAATATCTGTAACACTAACTGCTGATGGTGCATCTGGAATTTCTGGTTCTTCCTCTATAAGCTCGAACATTCTTCCTGCACACGCAATGGCATTCTGAAGCTCTGTTATAACGCCTGATATTTCATTAAAAGGCTTAGTATACTGTGTAGCATAACTTAAGAAGCTTGATAACTGTCCAACTGTTATGCCTCCGCCTATTGCAGAAAATGCACCTGCAACAGCTACTGCTGCATACACAAGGCTGTTGACAAATCTCGTCGATGGGTTAGTTATTGATGAGAAGAATATAGCTCTTAAAGAATACTTCTGTAATCTTTTATTAATCTCGTCGAATTCTTCTACTGCCCTTTCTTCATAGCCGTATGCCTTTACAACCTTCTGTCCGCCAATCATCTCATCAATAAATGCCGTCTGCTCACCTCTTGTTTCTGATTGGAGCTTGAACATTGAAAATGTCTTCTTAGCAATAAAGCTTGCAACAAATAATGAAACCGGGGTTATAACAACAACTACAAGTGTAATCTTTACATTTATTGTAAGCATAAATATAAGTGTTCCTGCAATTGTAAGCACACCTGAAAAGAACTGTGTAAATCCCATTAAAAGACCATCTGCGAACTGGTCAACATCGGCAATTACACGGCTTACAATATCACCATATGACTGTGCGTCAATATATTTAAGAGGAAGCTTCTGTAACTTTTCCATAGCCTCATCTCTTATATCTCTTGTAACGTGGTAAGTTATCTTATTATTGCATATATTCATTATCCACTGTGACAGTGCTGTTATGGCAACAACAATTCCTATTGTTATAAGCACCTTTGTTATGCCTGCAAAATCAACATTGCCCGGTCCTATAATATGGTCAATTCCTCTACCAACAAGAATTGGCACATACAATGTAGAAGCAACTGTTACAGCAGCCATAAGGATTGATATAACAAGAAATCCACTATATTTCTTTATTCTTTTTAATACTTTGCCAAGCGTAGACTTCTGCGCTTCTCTTTTATCCTTATTATCTTTCATAACTAATCTCCATTCTGACCTATGACTTGAACTGTGAATTATATATTTCCCTGTATACTTCACAATTCTCCAAAAGTTCTGTATGTGTACCTATTCCTGCAACCTCACCATCATCAAGCACGATAATTTTATCTGCGTGCATAAGTGATGCTGAACGCTGTGATACTATAAATACTGTAGGATTATTAGGCATCGTTCTTATAGACTTTCTAAGTGCCGCATCTGTAGCAAAGTCAAGAGCTGATGCACTGTCATCAAGAATAAGGACATCTGGCTTTTTAACAACTGCCCTTGCAATTGTAAGTCTTTGTCTTTGTCCACCTGAAAGGTTCTTACCACCCTGTTCAATCATATAGTCAAGGCGGCCTTTCTTCTTATCAACGAATTCCTTCGCCTGTGCTATTGCAAGTGCATCATCTATCTCTTTATCTGTAGCATCTGCCTTAGCCATCTGGATATTCTTTCTTATGCTTCCTTTGAATAATACTGCCTTCTGCATTACTATTCCGACTTTGTCCCTTAACTGTTCTATATTAATATCTTTAACATTAGTTCCATTTATTAATACTTCGCCACTGGTTGCATCATAAAACCTTGGTATAAGTCCGACAAGACTTGACTTACCTGAACCAGTACCACCTATTATACCGATAGTCTGTCCCCTGTAAGCCTTAAAATTAACGCCGGCAATACTTGTATCACCAGCTCCATTATACTTAAGGGCAACATTCTTAAATTCTACGACAGGAACATTTTCTTTATCTGCTGATAAATCCATACTGCCATCCTTCATACTTGGCTGCACTTCAAATATTGACTCAATTCTTCCTGCACAGGCAAGAGCCTTAGTTATATTAATTACAAGATTAGCAAGCTTGATAAGCTCAACAAGTATCTGTGACATATAATTGTAAAGGGCTACAACCTGTCCCTGTGTAAGACTACCCTGATTAACTCTTATTGCACCAACCCATATAAGTGCAATTATTGAAACATTAACAACTGTGTAAGTAAGAGGATTCATAAGACCTGAAATCTTACCTACGAACTTCTGCAGATGATTAAGTTCTTCATTCTTATTCTTAAAACGTGCAAATTCATCGTCCTGCTTATTAAATGCTCTTATTACTCTTACACCTGTAAGATTTTCCCTTGTTATTCCAAGGATTGTATCAAGACCTGCCTGTACCTTCTTATATAAAGGTCTTGTTCCTATCATAATTCCAAATACTATAACGGCAAGGACTGGTATAGCTGCGACAAATATAAGTGCCGCCTTGACATCTATTGTAAATGCCATAATCATAGCACCAAATACAATAAATGGAGAACGTAAGAATAATCTTAATACAAGATTAACACCATTCTGAATCTGGTTAATATCACTTGTCATTCTTGTCATAAGAGTTGACGTTCCAATGTCGTCCATCTCCGTGAACGAAAGTGACTGTATATGCTTGAATAAAGCATGCCTTATTCCTGTAGCACAGCCAACTGCCGCCTTGGCACTGAAATATTGTGCTGTTATTGAACATACAAGACCTATAATTGCAAGGCCTAAAAGCATAAGGCACATTTTTACTATATAAGCTGTGTCCTGCTGTCCTATGCCCCTGTCAATTATAGAAGCAACTACCAATGGAACGAATAACTCAAAGAGTGCTTCAAGCATTTTAAAAAGTGGTGCTAACACACACTCTTTTTTTAATTCTTCCAGATACTTTAGAATCATCTTCATTACTCTTTACCTCACTTGTCCTTATCTTTAAACAGCCAATGGATTATCTTACTCTAAATCTATAAGCTCTGATAAAAGATTCTCATATGCATACGCTCTCTTGCTCATAAAATATTGATTATACACTTCATAATTATAATATGAATGTTCATACTGTCTTGAATACAGATGAGCAAGGTCTACCTTCCGTGTAAATGAAAGTTCTTTGTTATTATACCACCAGTCAGCAATATTCAGCATTTTAATTGCAATTATTCCAACAATACCGCCCTTGACTTTTAAAAGCAGATTATAATCATATACTGAATCAAGAAAATATCTGTACAGATAATACATAAGAAGCTGTTCATATTCAGTTTCATCTTCCTTGTGGTATTCGTCAAATTCCTTCACAACAGCCCTGAACTGCTCTGCACTTGTACATTCCTCAAAGAAATTATTAACTTCCTCTGTGTATATATTCCAGTCTTTATTAATAACTTCCATTCCCTCAAAACTTTCAAAGAACTTTCTTATATACTTATATGTATCTTTCTTTCCAGCAGCAATACGCCTTGCCCTGTTTAACTTATTTTCCCTGTAGGCTTCCTTGGCAAAACGTCCACATACACCTACTATAAGTTCATCTCTTTCTCTATCAAGATAATCCTGTATATTCCTTGCAAACATCAGTATAAGCACGCATCTTTCCATTATCGTGTAATCTCTGTCCGTGGCTATATTATATGCTATAATTCTTGCCTGCCTTAACTGTACAAAGGTAAGCGGGTCTATATCATTGTAGCTGTTAATCTGCTCCCTGTTCTTTACCTCTCTGAATTTAAGCTCGCCCTTATATCCTAATATAAGCTCACCTGCTGTCTTACAGGATGGTGCAATTCCAATCTCCCTTGTATTGCCATATTCATTAATAAATCTGGGAAACTCTGCACACGTTTCACACAGCGAATCCTTACCAAGCTTGATATAAATCTCACACAAATTCTTCTTATTAAGAAATGGACATCTTCCCTCTTTTAGCGTAAATGTACAGCCACCATCTTCAGATGGCACCATAACACTTCTTAACTTATTGCCAAATGACCCAATTACTCTCCTATACTGCTTGTACGACTCTTTATCAACATCAACATCCCAGCCTGCACAGCATGTATCCGTACATTCTCCCGCTATACATTTAAAATTCTTATAATAATCTGGTGTAACTATCTTCATTTAAGCCTGCTCTGCCTTTCTTTTAGTGTACTTCTACTTTATATATCCTAAGATATTCATACAATTTAACCCTTTATATTTTCTAATATTCGTGTATTTTCTAAACCTGCTGTGTCTTTCTGCCTGTTATAAGTGAATATATTGAAGTTATTGTAAGCACAGCAAATACTGCCACTCCAATAAAAAATGTATAGAACATATAAGGATTATTCTGTAAAAACACTGCAGCTGACGATGTATACACATCATTAAGTGTCACGCTTACTCCAAGTATATTGGCATACTGTGGATATTTCACCATTGTAAGCATTGCAAAATAATACACAGCTATAAGCTCTGGCACACTGCATACAAGTGAAACAGCTATGCTTATTGTCCTTATAATAAATGTATTATTATTCACCAGCTTTCTTGCAAGCACGCTGAATACTACCGAAGCCACCATAAATACCATAAACATAACATAATCATCAACCATCGAAGCTACCCTGTTAAACATATCTTCTCCGGATATTCCCTTATAAGTAATCATCAGCACATAGAAATTATATATCGTCCTTATTCCCATAAAAAATGCACCAATAATAACAACCCTGAATATAATATTTATAATCTTATTATCATTATTCTTCATATAATTCCTCATCTCCTTTAGTAATCACGCTATCTTTATATTTTACATTATTTCTAATATAATTCAATATTTATAATTTTACTTTTTATCATTGAAATATGATACATAATCTGTGTATAATTATAACATTATAATTAAACGAAAGGATTAAAATGATGAACACTAAAAAGCTCTCAACATTCAAACGCCTTTTTATGCTCTCTGTTGTGCTTGTGTTAAGCCTTGCAAGTACATTGACACTTACTGCCTGTGGCAGTAAAATTCCAGAGAACACTGTATTTTCAGTAGATGACCTTGCTGGAAAGTCAGTCGGCGTACAGCTTGGAACTACAGGTGACATATATGTTTCCGATATGGAATCTGATGGTTCAGGAACTAAGGTTGAACGATACAATAAAGGAAATGATGCAATTCAGGCTCTTAAGCAGGGCAAGATTGATGCTGTTGTAATTGATGCACAGCCAGCTAAAGCATTTGTTGCTGCTAACAACGAACTTATGATTCTTGATGAAGAATTTGTTACAGAAGAATATGCTATATGTATTGCCAAGAACAATTCATCACTAACAGAAAAAGTCAATGAGGCGTTAAATGTCCTTATTGCCAACGGAACAGTTAATACAATTATCAATAATTATATTGGTGAAAATGCCTCTAAAGAGGCATATGTACCTACAAGCTCAGGTTCTAACGGAACTCTTACTATTGCTGTTAACGCTTACTTTGAACCTTATGAATATTACAGCAATGGCAAGGTGTGTGGTATAGATGTCGATATTTCCAATGCCATAGCTGATTACCTTAATATGAAGATTGATGTTGAAGATATGGAATTTGATTCAATTATTACTGCTGTATCTTCTGGAAAAGCAGATTTTGGTATATCTGGTATTACTGTTACAGAAGAACGTCTGAAGAATATTGATTTCTCAATCCCTTACACAACTTCAAGCCAGGTTGTTATCGTAAGAAATAATGATGTTAAAGCTTCTGGTTCTAGTTTTGCTGATAAATTCAAGAGTGATTTCATTGATGATGCAAGATACCAGTATCTTCTCACAGGTTTAAGAAATACTCTTATTATTGCAATATGTGCCGCACTTATCGGTATTGTAATAGGTTTCCTTATTGCAATCGTACGTTCTAACCACGATAAGACAGGTAAGATGAAGGTGCTTAACTTCCTCTGCAACATTTATCTCACAGTTATACGAGGAACACCTACAATGGTACAGCTGCTTATTATATACTATGTAATATTCAGCTCAGTACATATTAACAAGATTGTTGTTGCACTCCTTGCCTTTGGTATTAACTCTGGTGCTTATGTTGCCGAAATCTTCCGTTCAGGTATTATGTCAATTGACAACGGACAGTTTGAGGCCGCACGAAGCCTTGGTCTTAACTATAGACAGACTATGATTCAGGTAATACTTCCACAGGCATTTAAGAATGTACTTCCAGCACTTGCCAATGAATTTATCGTACTCTTAAAAGAGACATCAATAAGTGGTTATATCGGTCTTAACGACCTTACCCGTGGCGGTGATATTATCCGAAGCATAACTTATGATCCAATGCTTCCACTTTTCGGTGTTGCACTTATATATCTTGTACTTGTTGTGATTCTTTCATCACTTGTAAAGAAACTTGAAAGGAGATTAAGAAGCAATGAACGACACTAATGTAATTCTTGAAGTAAAAAATCTTAAAAAGACATTTGGCGACCACGTTGTACTTAAGGACATTAATACAACTATTACCAAGGGCGAAGTTATTGCCATAATAGGTCCTTCCGGCTGTGGTAAATCTACATTTTTAAGATCACTTAATCTACTTGAAGTTCCTACCTCAGGACATATCATATATGAGGGCAATGACCTCACAGAAAAGGGTGTAAATGTTGATAAATTAAGACAGAGCATTGGAATGGTATTCCAGCATTTTAATCTCTTTCCTAATATGACAATCAAGAAAAATATCACTCTTGCACCTACACAGTTAGGACTTATGAGCAAAGAAGATGCTGACAAGAAAGCCTTAGAGCTTCTTGAACGTGTTGGCCTTTTAGACAAAGCTGACTCTTACCCTGATATGTTATCTGGTGGACAGAAGCAGCGAGTTGCAATAGCAAGAGCTCTTGCTATGAACCCGGAGATTATGTTATTTGATGAACCTACTTCTGCCCTTGACCCTGAGATGGTTGGTGAAGTACTTGCAATTATGAAAGAGCTTGCCGCAGATGGTATGACTATGATGGTAGTTACACACGAGATGGGCTTTGCAAGGGAAGTCGCTACACGCTGTATGTTCATTAATGAAGGTATGATTGAAGAGGACGAAGCTCCTAAGGAATTCTTTGATAACCCAAAGAGTGCACGACTTAAAGATTTCTTATCTAAAGTATTATAATAATAATATCCAAAAGCTTATTTTAATATTTTAAGAATTAAGCTATAATAAATAATAGTAATTAAGGCAGGTGTTAATTATCATATAATCTGATGTATAATTAACACTTGCTTTATTATTTAGTACCTGTACTAAAGATTAATAAATCACATCGAGGAGGAGCTATATGGAACAATTCAAAAAAGACCTGATTACAACAGGCCGTCCCAGCTTTATTCCAGCACTAATATTGGGAATAATCGCTATTATATCAGCAGTTACCGGAATTGCTTTTGAATTCAGCCGTTATGATAATTTCGACCCAACACATAAAGGTCTTGCACAGCTTAACGCTATATATCTTATGGGACCATTCGCCGAGGAAACTACTAATGGAAAAGTAACTGCAAGATATTATATTGCAGAGGACACCAATGGATATTTATGTGTGATAAGCACTAACAAGAATACTTCAGTACCTGTATATGGACAGGATTTTACTGACGGCAATGACATTTACTCTTTCACACCACAGACACTTAAAGGTAACAGAGTTAAAATATCTGCAAAGCTTGCTTCCTACCTAGTTAAATACTTCAAAAACTCAGGTCTTGGTATTACTACTTCTAACTACACTGATTACTTTGGAAGCTATTATCTTGATACTAATTACAACCGGCACCAGCTCTCTATTGTATTTTATATATGTTCCGGCATATTGGCATTTGCAGCTATTATGTTATTCATATCAGGAAACCGTAATGGTGCATTTATCAAGCAGAAAATGGCACAGCTTGAAGCCGATGGTTCTCTCAACGCCTTATATGAGAACTTTGCTACTAATAAACATTTTTTCTCTAATAAGTTAAAACTCGCTGTATCACCTGATTACATTATTGACCTGAATCGTACCACCAATGGATTTAATGTTATTCCATTAGATACTATTACCAATGTTTATGTATGCAATATAGCTGACGGCAAGCTTACAGGCACTAACTATATTGCCCTGGAGGTTGAATTCGGCAACAGAATAACTATTGCTCCTCACGAGGGTGAGCTGACTGAATATAATTATGTAGTCAATAACATAAGACATTTTATTAAAGAAAGACACGGGGAGGCAGATGCATGATAGTTATTTACAGTTATGGTACAATATACAAAAAAGATGCTGATACTGGTGTTTTCCAGTGTCCTAACTGTGGACATATAACTCCACACGGCTTATACAGACGAATTAACCGTGTTTCTATATTCTATATACCTGTTATTAATATAAGGGGTAAAAGCGGCGAAACGTGTGAATATTGCGGATTTGTACGCCCACTAAATATAAGCGATTACAGAAAGGCTAAGAAAGCTGCAAGACAGTAATTAAGCAGATTATTGTTATACACTTGTCCATACTAATACGGCACCGGCAATGTAATATTAAATAAGCACTCTTATACTTGACCTATGTCTCTAGTGCTGTAGATTTAGATTATTGACACAATAAAAAACAGATGATTAATTATGTATCTATACAGCAGACCAGAACTAAATTCCGGTCTGTTACAGGAAAATCACATAATTAACCATCTGTTTTTAAGACTGCATTTTCTTCTTTCCAATAATAAGAAGGACCACACCTGCTGCAATAAAGAATATTGATATAAACTGCGATGTTGAAAGAATACCTATCTCGCCCCTGTAATCATTTCTTAAGAACTCAATAAGAAATCTTCCAATCCCATATAAAATCATATATAAATAGCCAATTCCACCAGCTGGAAGCACAAGCTTTCTACCATCTTTCTTCCTTATTGTATAGCCTATAAAATGTGCAACCGCAATAAGTATTATCATATGAATTATATTAGCTCCTGCTGATATAAGCTGTGTAGGAATAAGCTTTACACCTGCTGGTGCCTGAGAACCCACTGGGAATATCACGCCAAATGCACTGTCTGTCACACGTCCATAGCAACAGCCTGCAAGATAACAACCTATTCTTCCAAAGCCCTGTGCTAATGCTATCTCCGGCATTATAAGATCAAAATACTCAAGGAAATTAATCTTCTTAATCTTACAATAAAGCATACTGCAAAGCACACCTGCTATAATTCCTCCATACACAACAAATCCTGATGAACCTAATACCTCTTTAGGATTTTTAATAAAGCTGTCAAATTCAACTATTATAAATAAAAGTTTTGCTCCAGCAAATCCTGTAAGTCCTGCGATTATCGCTATATCTATAACCGACTCGTCCTTAAGTCCAAGTTTCTTTGCTCTGTATTCACCAAGAATCATAGCAAGGATAAATCCAAGTGCTATCATAAAGCCATAGCCGTGAACGGTCAGCCCTCCTATTTTAAACAAATCTGTCTTCATATATATCCTCTTTTCTTTAAATTCCAAACATCTTTATATTAATAATTATCTTTATATCAGAAGCGTTCCACATTCCAAGCATTTCTATATTAACCATCATCTTTATATCTGAAGCCACTCTACATTCCGAACATCTCTATGGATTTATCAAGTCTTTCCTTGAATTCTTCAAAGAATTTATCTGCTTCGTAACCTTTCATGTAAAATGTTCTGAGATTATACATATTAAGTATCTTAATCTGTTCCTCAGAAAGTCCTGCCAAGGCTCTCTGAACCTTCTTAATATAACTATGCCATTGTATCACATATGAATTATAACTTTCAATATTATCAATTCCTATCCACTTGCGTACTTTTATCTTAGTCAGATTATCTTTATTACATTCACCCTTCTGTAATATATAATAAAAATGCTCATCATCTTCCCAATATCTTCCTAACGGAAACATTCTGCATATGCCAGGCCTGTAATTATGTATTGTACATCTGTTATCAGCTCCAAGAAATGAACAGCCATTACTAACTGTCTGCATTTTAATATTAGGAAGTATACAGCCATCTACCATATTAAGCTCAATATTAGTATCCAGAAGCTGCTCAAATGTCTTTCCTGTGCCAATTCCAAGCCTGTAACAATCATAAGGATCAAGCACTATTGTTCTGCCCATTCCTATGCAGCATATCTTCTTACAGCCCTGGCAAGAATTCGTATCTGTCTTTACCATATCATTTTCTCTATATAATCTTCCATCACTAATATCTTCCAATCCTACATCTCTTAACATTATGTCACGTCAGCACCTTTCCTGTTATTTAAAATTTCATCTATCAAATTAAATTTTCATCTATTAAATTATAATCTCATCTAACATATTATAATCTCATCCGTCAAATATCTTTTTAGCCACTCAGACTTATTCATATTATACTTTAATATCGGATATGTGTCGATACTGCTTTTTTTGCTAAACACGGCTTATAATGCTATTTCATTTTCTATTTAATTATTATATCTGCCTGTTGTATACTGCTTCGTGCACTTAATAATCTGAAAAAGCACGCAGAAATGACAAAAAATACCAAACTTCTTTAAAATACATATTACTTTTTTATAAAAATGTGATACAATATATCACTGTACGATAAACAGTAAGCAATTGATGCAAGATGGGAGATAACAATGAAACACAAGATTATAACATTTGGTGAATTAATGCTCAGACTTTCACCTGACAACAATGAAAGATTTACACAGGCACATTCTTATGAAGCTGTATATGGCGGCGGCGAAGCTAATACTGCTGTATCCCTTGCCAATTTTAATGTTAATGTAAGCTATGTTACTAAGCTTCCAGAACATACTATTGGACAGAGTGCTGTTAATTCTTTAAGACAGTATGGTGTCGGTGTTGAACATATAGTAAGAGGCGGCGAACAAATTGGAATATATTTCCTTGAAAAAAAGACAAGCCAGAGACCTACTAATGTTATATATAACAGAAAAGGGTCAGCATTTGCCCTTGCTAATGTGGATGACTTTGACTGGGATTCAATATTTGCTGATGCTACATGGTTTCATTTTTCAGGAATTACTCCAGCAATAAGCGATAATATGGCACAGATTACTCTTCTTGCCTGCAAGAAAGCTAAGGAAAGAGGTATTACAATAAGCTGTGACCTTAATTACAGAAGCAAGCTCTGGTCTGGTGAAAAGGCTAACAAAGTAATGAGCGAAATATGTAAGTATGTTGATATATGTATTGCTAATGAAGATGATGCAGTTGGAATATTCGGACTTGATGCCTCTAATTCAGATAAAGAGAAGAATTCTTACATTGCAGAAGAACTTATAAAAATGTTCCCTAACTTCAAGATGGTTGCATCTGTATGGAGAACAGAAACTTCAATAACAACATTCAAGCTCCAGTCAATGATATACACAGAAGGAAAGGCTTACTACAGCCAGGAATTCTTTATGAATATTCTTGATTATATTGGTGCTGGTGATGCTTATTGTGCTGGTATTATATATAGTTTTATCAATGACTTTGACCCACAGAAAGCTGTTGAATTCTCTAATGCCGCAAGCTGCTTAAAACATACTGTAAGCGGTGATTACAACCTCGTATCTGTAGACGAAGTTATGAAGCTTGCATTTGCCAAGGCTGGTAATGAGGTTTCCCGTTAATATTAATAAACAATAAATATATATGGGTGTCATTTTAAACTAATGCTCTACAGTATACAGATAATAATCTGTTATTATCTATATATTACGTAATAGTCTATTATGACACCCTTTTTAAATTCTCTCTATATATTTATCTTTATATGGCAATAACTTACTATACCACTTATACAGCCTGAGACTGTCACATCTTACTCTTTACATTAACTACCATTAGCGATATAGCAGCTATTTCTATCCTTGTCATATTCCGTCATCATCACACTTTATTCTTATCCACAGTTATTGCAGTCACTTATGTTGTTCCCTGAATTCGTACACACTGGCATATCTTCCTCACACGTTGGCTGACAGCCTGTTTCGCAATCTTGTTTTAATCTACCTTCACATTTTGGTGGGCTTAAATCAAGAGGCTTGATTGCCAGATTCAAAAGATTGCCGCACACGAATTTCATCTCATTAGAATCTTCCTCTGCCACTATGCTTCCCTTAGGAGTTACAATCTTTCCAGCACTTGCAACCCTGTAGCCAGCAAAATACAAGCTCTGTAATATAATCGAAAGACCTATTGTTATCTCATCATCAGTTGTATCAAGGTTAATTACTTTTGGAATTGCAGAAAGATTAAGTCCCTGCGTTATTCTGTTATTATCCGCTGTAAATCCTGTATAATTAAGTGCCGCACTATACTGTGGTGTAGCCGCTGCATTATAATTGTAAGATATTCCATAAGGTGCAAATATTTCAAGCTCCACAGAAGTTGGATTGACATCTTCATCATAGGTAGCCGAAGTTGTTTCTGGTGGCAGATATACAGCTGTTGGATAAAGTGTTGCCACAAGCCTGCAATTCTCATCATACAGACTTACCGCAAATGTCACTGACAAGTTTGACAATGTAACTGAATAACAGTTCGGTCTGCCCGGTATCTGTGTTATAACTACATTTCCTGTTCCATATTCATAGGATACATCTATTACACTTGCAGTTGCGTTGACAGCCGTTGGATAAGTTGCTGATATATCTGCACCTATTGGAAATTCAGCACAAAGGTTAATACCAATCTGGTCATATATCAATGGCGCATAAAGACTAAGTTCACTCGGTGAACCGCATATCGGATTGGTACATACATCAAAACATCCATTAGGCATATTAGATACAAGATTACTTGCAATCTTTGTTGTACAGCATTTTTTCCTGCACTTACACTTTGCCATTTCAAATCCTTCCTTTAAGTATTCTTACTACATTATATGTTCTAAATACTTTGTTGCTACCATACATTTTAATAAGCTTCACATATCAGATCTACTGATGAACAGAGGGTAATATGTCAAATGTATATTCAGTTGGGAATAACCGCCAGTTAATTATCTATAATGCCGGTTCTAATATATTCTTACGTGTAGCCCATTTTGGTGGGCTTGACCGCCCTATCGTGCTTGCTGCAGACTACTTATGCGGTCTTACAGAGTGTATATATAATTCATCTCTTTATTATTCCTACATCAATCAGAATGGTTCACTTATCTTAAAAAATATTATGGATACCGCTAATGTATTGGCTATAGACTGTAATTATGTACAGGAATATTCTAATCCTAAGCTTGCCATATGTAATGACACCCTGCTTCTTTTCTATCTTAAGCAAAATCCTGTATCTGATAAACCCAGCCTGCACTGTATAACACCTGATGACAATAATGCACTGCCTATCCCACTGCCTGATATTAAAAAGCCTGTGAATTCTTACAGTGTGCTTGCATATAATAATTTTATTTTATTATGTGTTAATGAACACATATACAAAATTGAACAAATCGGACATTTCAAACAATTAGCTATATGCACTGCCGACAATAATAGTACTGATAATAACAACGCTGACAATATTAATTCAAATAATAATAATTCTAATAATAATGATAATTACATTGAACGTGAAAAATCCCTGACCGAAGATTTCAACAAAAAGATTGCCGCATGCCAGGCAAAAATAAATGAGCAGTCAGCCGTCATTGACAGCATAACCACCCAATATAATGAACTTATGGATATTGCCCGCCAGTACCGTGACGAAGCAATTAAATGGAGAAGTAAATTTATATAACTATTCCAATAATTAATTAGCGTAATGTACTTTTAAGAGGCTTAACCCCTTGGCTGGAGCTGTCGCTCCAGCTAAAGAACGATTCTTTGCCTCTAAAAGCTCTTGCATACTGTCTGCCTCTCTTTTACCAAAACCAACCTCTAATAATGTTCCTGATAATATTCTTACCATATATTGAAGAAATCCACTTCCGTGGAAGGTCATATTAAGATACGAACCCTTAAGCGATATATCAATTGAATATATCTCCCTGACTGTAGATTTCTTCATCTTTGGATTACCGCAGAAGCTTGCAAAATCATGAACTCCTACAAGATAAGAAGCTGCTTTCTTCATAGCCTCAACATCTGGCACAGCACCTGTGATATGCACATATTTTCTATTAAATACAGGCTTCTTATCCCCAACATAACAGGTATAACAGTAGGTTTTCCCCATTGCATTATATCTGCTGTGGAAACGTTCTGAAGCTATTCTTACTTCCATTACACATATGTCCTCAGGCAGATATCTGTTCATATAATCACAGATTTCATCTGGTGTCATACTTGTCTGCATATGTGCATTGGCTGCCATTCCTTTGGCGTGGACTCCTGCATCAGTTCTTCCTGCACCTATTACATCTATCTGCTCCCCTGTCATCTGTGACAGAACAGACTCTAACTTGCCTTGTATCGTCATATCTGTATTAGGCTGATGTTCCCAGCCATAATATCTGGTTCCATCATATGCTATTATCATCTTGTAATTATTCTTCACTTATTGCTTAACTCCATTCTTCTTACATATATCATTAAGACAGCACCCATCACAATGAGGCTTGGTTCTTGCACTGCACACTTCCCTGCCGTGTATTACAAATCTATGGCAAAGGTCACTTCCCTCTTCTGGCGGAACTATCTTCCACAGTGCCATCTCAACCTTTTTAGGTTCTTTCTCATCTTTTACAAGTCCAATTCTGTTGCACAGCCTTATACAATGTGTATCTGTCACAATTGCCGGCTTTCCGAATACATCACCCATAATAAGGTTGGCACTTTTTCTTCCAACTCCAGGAAGCTTTAAAAGTTCCTCTAATGTATCTGGCACTTTATTGTTATACACCGTATGAAGCATACGCATACAGCCGCTTATATCCCTTGCCTTACTCTTTGATAAACCGCATGGACGGACTATTTTCTCTATGTCATATACATCTGCATCAGCAAGTGCCTCTATTGATGGATACTTGTCAAATAACTGTGGCACAATAACATTCACTCTCGCATCTGTACACTGTGCTGCAAGCCTTACGCTTACCAGAAGCTTCCACGCATCATCATAATCAAGCGTACAGCCGGCATCAGGATATTCTGTTTTAAGACGTTCTATAACTTCATAAGCAAGCTGCTTTTTAGTCATTGCTCTTCTTTCCCTTTCCTGCAGCTATGTAGAATACCAACAGTGCAAGAATAACAGCTACTGTCATCCATATGCACACAACCTTAGTACCCTGTGGCTTAAACATATCATAATAACCCTTAAAATATATAACTAAATCAATAACAGGAAGAACGTATACCATATAGCCTTTTAACCATTTAGGAAATGATATGCCTTTTCCCATATTAACTTCTGCCACGAAATTGTCATATCCCCAGCCGTTCTTTCTTGTACAGAAAAGCACGAATAAAAGACAGCCAAGAGGAAGTATATTATATGAAACTATAAAATCTTCCAGATCCATTATAGTTGTACCAGCTCCAAGAGGCTGTACTCCCGACAAAACATTATATCCAAGAACTGCTGGCATACAAAGCACTGATATTACAAAAAGATTAACTAATGAAGCTCTCTTTCTGCTACAGTTAAATAAATCCATAGTCATTGCAATAATATTTTCATATACTGCTATTACTGTAGATAATGCCGCAAATGCCATAAATATAAAGAATAATACTTCCCATATAACTCCACCCGGCATCTGGTTGAATACATTAGGAAGAGTTATGAATAATAACGATGGACCCGCACCTGGATTAATTCCATAGGCAAAACAGGCTGGTATAATGATAATTCCCGCTGTAAGTGCAACTACTGTATCAAGTATAACTACATTTATTGACTCTCCTGTAAGCTTGCAGTCTCTTGAAAGATAACTTCCGAATATCTCCATAGAACCTATACCAAGTCCAAGAGTAAAAAATGCGTGTGACATAGCTGCAAATACTACATTACCGATACCCTGCTCCCTCATTTTGGAAAAGTCTGGAACAAGATAGAACTTAAGTCCCTCCGAGCTTCCATCAAGCAGAAGGGAATTAACTGCCATTATTATCATAAGTGCAAATAATAATATCATCATTACCTTACTTATCTTCTCAACACCTTTCTGTAAGCCAAGTGAACATACAAGTATGCTTATTACAACAACTACAAGTGTCCAGAATATCATAACTGATGGTGTTGAGAGCATATTATTGAACTCCCCGCCTATCTGCTCTACATTCTTTCCTGAAAGCTGTCCCGTAAGACTGTATACAAAGTAGTTGAGCATCCAGCCGGCAACCATTGTATAGAACATCATCAAAAGATAATTACCAGCATAAGCTACCCAGCGGAAATGATGCCATCTTGTTCCTTCTGGCGACAACATTTTAAATGCACTTCCAAGGCTCTTATTACTGCCTCGTCCAATTGCATACTCACATATAAGTATAGGAAGCCCAAGTCCAAGCAGACATAATAAATATATAACAATAAATGCTGCTCCTCCGTTCTTTCCACATATGTATGGAAACTTCCATACATTACCTAGTCCGACAGCACACCCCGCCGACACCAGTATAAAGCCTAATCTTGAAGCAAATTTTTCTCTCTTGTCATTCATTGTTATATATACCTTTCTTTTATTATTAAACAGACACATTATTTTAATGCCTGCTTTAACCTGTAATTACCAAACTTACATATTTAATATGTTACTCCCAGTAACCTAATTCTACACCCTTGGCATATATTGCAATACCTTTTGAATAATAACCATATGAATTAAAATGTGTCCAGTCATATCTTAACTGTTTAGATATTCTTCCTCGCCTGAACCCTTTATAATCACCTACTGTTGGTCTTAATCCTACATCAGTAAGTCCGTTTTCTATAAGATAAGTTCTCATATTAATAAAATGGTCACCATATGCTTCTCTTAATGTCGCTTCCCACGCTGTATCACCAACTCCTATATAAGTTCCGTCCTCATTACGGATTCCCTGAGTTGTATCTGCTATTGATGTTCCTGGATCATCTGTATCACCAACTATTATATAATAATCACAGCCCGAATTCTGTATCATAGCATCATACTGGCTTATAAGCTGTCTGTAATTCTCCCAGCCGCCATTACTTCCTATCTCAAGTATAAGAATATCATTCTTTCTTTCATAAGAAGCCTTGGTATATACCTGTGTGTCCGCATATACGGTTGTAAAAGCATCATAGTTCACTTCTTCATCTGAATAACGGCATATATGAAGTCCCTCTTCTTCTGTGCCTGTTATTTTGAACATTTCATCATTGATGTATACAATATCTGACTCCTGTGGCTCTGTATATCCATATGCACTGAAATCAGCCATATATACTTCCCCGCCATTCTCATCGACAATTGTAACATCTACACTGTCATCATATCCAACCTCAAATGTATCCCTGACATACATCTTTATGCCTCCCTGACGAAGTGCAATCTCATATGATGTCTCACCTGAAACGCCAAGATTATATACCTTAATTCCAGTAAGATACTGTAATGTATCGGGACTTGTCCAGCCTGATATATCAAAAGGCTCATCATCTCCAAATACTATATAAGCCTCACCTGCACCCATTCCAAACATCATCGAATCACCCCAGCACGATATTGTTCTTGGAACTCCATCATATGGGATAACATCTGAGTTAAGTGTTCTTTCAGGCAGCTCATAAGCCTCTGCATCTTCATCAGGATAATCCTCTTCGATATCCTGGTTATGATTACTTTTCTTATTATCAATGTGCTGTTTAGCAGCCGCAACAACTGATATCGTTAAAATAAGTATCAGCGTTACAGCCATAAATTTTAATAAATTCCTATACTTTTTCTTTAACCTCATTCAATTAACCACTTTCGTTATTATTATGTCCTAAATATATTCCCCCATACTAAATAACAGTTTATAATACGAAAATTGTGAATTAATGCTTATACATTTTCTTAATATTATTCAGAATAATTCCTGCTTACATAATTACCAATCTCAATACGGTCTTCTGGCATACGGCATCCAACGATATGGGTTCCTGCATTGTCAGTACTTCTTATAATTGTTCCTTCAAGAACCCTCCCCTGTTCAACTGGAAAATCTGGTACTTTTACAATTATATTCTCACCCTTACAATCTGCGAATTCTGTTTCTCTTGTCTGGAAAGCGAAGCCGTTGGCACTTATATTTACCATTGTACCCTCGTATACATCTGCTCCGCCCTTGAATGTAACTGTACATTTATTATTAACAGGCATTCTTACATACTTTCTTCTGTTGACGATGCTTGGAAGTGAAGCTACTATGAGCCTGCATACATCACTGCCATACTGTGTGGCGGGTGCTGCTGACACAGAAGACCAGTGATAAAGTACATTTGCCGCTACAATATCAAGTTCGTATTTCAATGAGGTATTCTTATAATCTACATCTTTGTTCTTGAAACGTACATATAATACCCCATCTGCCTGTTCAACTATCTCGCCGTGGCTTTCTGTATCAGCTGGCTTTCCTGATATAATCTGTCTTATGGTACAATACATACCCTGCTTGATATCCTGAACACCCATAAAGCCGCCAACTCCAAGCTTTTCCATCATTGCACCAACAACATTTTCTATCTTATCAACATTGCGGGCTGACTCTTCATATTTGCTGAGCATTATCTTAGTGCTTTCGTCTGCGTTGCCTATGCAGTCAGTAATGTCTTTCATAACATTTTCAATCTCGTGCATATTGTCAACCATATTACGGTTAGAGCTTTCAACTTCCTGCATTGCTGAATCTACGACACCAATGTGTTCACCTATCTGTGTAGAGTCCTTAGCTATTCCTGACACGCTGTCATTAACCTGTACAACCTTGGTCTGTGTTGTCTGTATAAGTTCGAGTATTGTCGTTATTGACTTTAACATTCTGTTAGATGTATCTTCCAGATGTCCTAACGCTGTCATAATTCTATCTGATGATTCTTCTGTTTCTGTACTTAAATTTCTTATCTCATCTGCTACTACCGCAAAGCCTTTTCCTGCTTCGCCAGCTCTTGCCGCCTCAATTGAAGCATTAAGTGCTAACAGGTTAGTCTGTGAGTTAATCTCTCCAATTGTACCTGTCTCTGTCTTAACTTTACTGAATTCCTGCTGGAATTCTCTAAGTATATTATCTACCTCACCTGATAATTCAGCCATAGTCTTAGTACTTTCAACTACATCTGCAAGCTCTTTTGAACTTGTATCTGTATGTTCAACTGACTCACTGACAAGCTGCACAACTTCATTGATAAGTGAAGCTACATTTTCTACCTGATTATTAATCTGCGTAGTCATCCGTGTTGAAGAATATGTCTTATCGTGAAGTATATCATTATTATGCGAAAGCTCTTTCATACTTGATACAACGAAATTAGCTCCCTGCTTGTTCTCTTCTTCCAGCTCTCTTACAACTGTAATTCCGTCAACTATCATATTACTTGAATCTTTAACCTGCTCAACTGTCTTGACAACTCTGTCAAGGTCAGCCTTAATTGAATCTGTAAGTGCTCCGTCTGAAAGATTAAGATGATTAATTGATAATACATAACATACATAGCAAAGGATTATACACGATATCTGTAATGAATAATTATCAATATCTGCCAACGCATTCATACCTGACATAAATTTAATAATTGTACTTAATATAACTATGGCAATATTACCAATTCCACAGCTCACTATGAACTTTCTGTCCTTGAACAGAATAGTCATGCTTGCTACTGGAAATATATATGCAAATGTAAGCAGTGATGTGCTTGTACATACTATATATCCATAAAACAAACCATATCCAACACCTAATATATGCTTGTATCCATCAGCTGATTTTCCTTTTATCTTAGTATATATAACACCAATTATATATGGGACCCAGCCTATAATAAGAAATGGAATTATAAACTTCCGATCATATGTACCTTTAGTCATATTTGACAAATACTGCATTGTAAGCAGGATATTTAATATAAGCCATATATTTCCTGCTTTAGTATTAGCTCTGGCTTTGAATTTTTCAGCATCATATCCCATATTGTATCCTCCGTTCTTTCGTTACATAACATTATGTATAGTATATATCTTTACGCATAATTATTCAAGGAAAACGTATTTTACTGTCGAATTCTGCACCATATTTTAAAAAAAGCCAGCTATAGGGTAACATAACTCTCCCTATAGCTGACTTTTATCTTTATTCTATCGTAAGTTTACATATTAATATTCTCACTATTACATATGCGTCTATTATCTTACTTACATACTTTCGTATGTTTCTGTACCTGAAATATTACTATAATACTATGATGTCGGGGTCTAAAGCCCCCGACTTTGATACCTACGAATTGTTCCGTGCTACGCACTCCCACAATTCTCCCCAATATTCGCATATCGTGGGATTATCATCCCACTTTTATGCTCATATCGGGGCGGGTCCCAAGGTCTTTCACCCACCTATGAGCAAGCTCATATGGGTTTATACCTTTTGACCCTGGTATCATACTATATTACCATAATATTAAGCTTCTGATGCTTCGCCATCCTCATCAGTATCAGTATCTGTCTCGGCATATGTCTGCTCTGTTACGCTTACAATAACCTTCTCTAATACATCAGGTGATATTGATACATCTTTGTCCTTAGCAATATCAAGGTCTCCTACCTTAATACTGTCGCCTGGCTTAAGTTCTCCTATATCAACGCTTACCTTTTCAACAAGTGCTGATTTAGCTGCCTTATATGGAATTTCCTCCATATGCTGTTCAACAACCCCCTGTACCTTGTCGTGATTAACTAATACTATCTCTGCAACTGAGTGAACCTTTTCTCCTTCTGTAAGTACCTGGAAATCAATCTCTAATGTCTGTCGCTTGATTGGGTCGTAATCAACTTCCTTTACAAGAACATCATAATCTGTTGTATCGATTGTAAGCTTTGCCTCACTACCTTTGTTGCAAACTGATAAGAAACGCTCTGCTTCTTTCTTCTCAATCTTTACCGGTATTGATTCTGCAAGGCTTCTTCCAAATACATTGCCAGTTACATAACCTTCCCTTCTTAATTTCTTTGCCTTGTCATCCATGCTTCTTTTTTCAGCTTTTAAAGTATTCATTTATCTTTTCCTCCAAAAATCTGATTTGCTTAGCAAGCCTTCAACAAAGAGGTTCTGTTAAGTTTATCTATTCTTTATTACGATTTGTATTATAGTCCTTTGCAATTAAACAGATTAACCAAATTTTCAAGTTTTTTTTGTGCAATCATTACATATTTTCATTATAGTATTTTAACACAATCACTTTACATATTCAGATTTTAAATTATTTTATTACGAACATTGCGTGCCGGTATACCGATTTTATATTTATTTTATTGATTTTAATATAATAATCGTCTATTATATATCAGTAAATTGTATTTTTTATGTTTTTTTTAATTTATTTTAAAAGTCCATTTATAAATTTATTATCGTAACTTTTTATTCAGGCATTTATACAACGGAGGAATCTATGCAGCTTATGTCATCATTGCAGCTTGAGGCTTATAATTACATTAAGAATTTAATTCTTACTCACCAGCTCGATGTCAACACACTTTACTCAGAAACTAAATTATCCAAAGAACTCGGCATATCAAGAACACCTATGAGAGAGGCTCTGCAATGCTTAAGCCAGGATGGTTATATCACAGTTATCCCAAGCAAAGGCTTTCGCATAAGACAATTAAGCCAGAAAGATATGAGGGAAACTATCCAGATAAGATGTGCTATCGAAGGATTTTGTACGCAATGCCTGGCTAAAGAATATCAGACTGCTAAAGGTCAGAATACAATACAGAAACTTGGTGAAATTCTCAAACACCAGAAAGAATCACTTGCTCTTGATGATAACTACGAAAGTTTTATTAATTACGACCATAAGTTTCACCTGCTCTTAGTTAATTACATTGAGAATGAGGAGATTAATCATATGTTCCAAAAGCTTATGTATCTTATCCGACTTACAACACAGTCGGCACTTGAGGTTGAAGGCCGTATTAATGGAACAATAGATGAACATTCTGAATACTTTGAGAACCTGAAAACCGGCAATGGCAATGAGGCTTACAGAATCCTTATTGATCATCTTATGATGCCTCTTAATATTGTCAGGACAGAACTTTAATTTATAGAGAATATAGTCAAACAAAACCGCTTGCAACTAATGTTTATCATTAATTACAAGCGGTCTTTTTATATACTCATAAAGTATTTAATTAAATTGACAATCGTCTGTTATATCCAGAATTATTAATTATAACTGAGGACCAGCAGCTACTAAAGCCTTACCAGCTTCGTTGCCTGTATACTTAACGAAGTTCTTGTTAAATCTTTCAGCAAGATCCTTAGCCTTTGTCTCCCATTCAGAAACATCAGCATATGTATCTCTAGGATCAAGGATACCTGAATCAACACCTGGAAGTTCTGTAGGTACTTCAAAGTTGAACATAGGAATTGTCTTTGTAGGAGCTGTCTTAATAGCACCTGAAAGGATAGCATCGATGATACCACGAGTATCCTTAATAGAAATTCTCTTACCTGTTCCGTTCCAGCCTGTGTTAACTAAGTAAGCCTTAGCTCCGCTCTTTTCCATCTTCTTAACAAGCTCAGCAGCATACTTTGTAGGATGAAGCTCAAGGAATGCCTGTCCGAAGCAAGCTGAGAATGTAGGTGTAGGCTCTGTGATACCTCTTTCTGTACCAGCAAGCTTAGCAGTAAATCCTGAAAGGAAGTAGTACTGTGTCTGCTCTGGAGTAAGAATAGATACTGGAGGAAGTACACCAAATGCATCAGCTGAAAGGAAGATAACATTCTTAGCAGCTGGAGCTGAAGATATAGGTCTTACAATATTCTTAATATGGTCAATTGGATAAGATACACGAGTATTCTCTGTTACGCTCTTATCAGCAAAGTCAATCTTACCATTCTCATCAAGAGTAACGTTCTCAAGAAGAGCATTTCTCTTAATAGCATTGTAGATATCTGGCTCTGAATCCTTATCAAGGTTGATAACCTTAGCGTAGCATCCACCTTCAAAGTTGAATACACCATTGTCATCCCAGCCGTGTTCATCATCACCGATAAGAAGTCTCTTAGGATCTGTAGAAAGAGTTGTCTTACCAGTTCCTGAAAGACCAAAGAAGATAGCTGTGTTCTCACCATTCATATCTGTGTTAGCTGAGCAGTGCATTGAAGCCATTCCCTTAAGTGGAAGGTAGTAGTTCATCATAGAGAACATACCCTTCTTCATCTCTCCACCATACCATGTGTTGATGATTACCTGCTCGTGGCTTGTGATGTTGAATGCTACACATGTCTCTGAGTTAAGACCTAATTCTGCGTAATTCTCAACCTTAGCCTTAGAAGCGTTATATACTACGAAATCTGGCTCGAAGTTCTCAAGTTCTTCTGCTGTTGGCTTAATGAACATGTTAGTTACGAAATGTGCCTGCCATGCTACTTCTACGATAAAACGAACAGCCATTCTTGTATCCTTATTAGCACCACAGAATGCATCTACTACGAAAAGTCTCTTGTTGCAGAGTTCTTTCTTAGCAATATCCTTAACCTTAGCCCATACATCTTCTGACATTGGGTGGTTATCATTCTTGTACTCATCTGAAGTCCACCATACTGTGTCCTTAGAATTCTCATCTACTACAATGTACTTATCCTTAGGAGAACGACCTGTATAGATACCTGTCATAACATTAACAGCACCAAGTTCGCTTTCCTTTCCTACTTCGTAACCCTCGTTAGAAGCCTTTGTTTCTTCTTCGAATAATAATTCATAAGAAGGATTGTGAATAATCTCTGTAGCGCCTGTAATACCATACTTGCTTAAATCAACGTTTGCCATTTTACATTAAACCTCTTTTCTTAAATTGTAGCACCAATAGGGCTTGTATGCCCTTTGGCAGATTACAGAAAATGGATTTAACCAAATTCTTCTGTTAGTATACATAATCAGCCTGCAAAAAGCAACCTTTTAATTGTTAAGTTTTTAACTTTTTATATCAATAATTCCTAATATTTATGTTAAATTCCAATTAAATATCATTACTATTTTACATATAACCGTATTTATACATATATCTGTATTATATATGCCGTATTCCTACACATATGTGTATTATTATCTATATCTATATTCTTACACATAACCGTATTTCTTGCGGTTTATTATTATGAATATAAGGCTTACGAACAATGCCAGAAGTTCTGCCGCTATAACAGCCATCCATATTCCATTAATTCCAAGTATAAGCGGAAGTATCATAATCATCGCTATCTGGAATACGAACATTCTAAGAAATGATACTGCCGCCGATACCGCACCATTATTAAGTGCAGTAAAGAATGACGAAGTAAATATATTAAGTCCATTGAAAAGATATGCTACTGAATATATTCTTATAGCAAGCGTTGTAAGCTCAAGCAGTTCCTTATCGTAGCTTACAAATATTCCTGCAAGATATTTTGCAAGCACCTCAGCAAGTCCGGTCATAACTAAGGACGCCACAATAATAAGCGTTATGCTTTTCCTGAACAGATTTTTAAGTTCTTTTTTATTGCCTGAACCATAATGATAGCTTATTACTGGTGCTGAACCTACCGCATAACCAAGATATGTTCCTGAGAATATAAATCCAACATACATAATTATTCCGTATGCAACAACACCATTTGTACCTATATACTTCATAAGCTGCATATTATAAAGCATATTTACAAGTGACATCGACATATTGGTAACCATCTCTGATGAGCCGTTAATGCAGGTCTTTATTATTATATCTTTGTTAAAACGCGCCTTCTGCAATTTAAGCACGTCACTTTTATCACTAAGGAAATATATTATCGGTATTATCGAACCAACTATCTGGCTTATTCCTGTTGCAAGTGCCGCACCAAATACGCCAAGCTTTAATACATATATGAACAGGAAATCAAAAAACATATTAGTAAATCCTGCAAGCAGTGAAACTACAAGTCCAAGCTTTGGCTTTTCAGCTACAACAAGAAAGCTCTGGAAAGCATTTTGCAGGAATAATGCTGTAAGCATAACAAGCAGTGTTCTTCCATATATTACACAATCGTCTGCGATACTGCCACTTGCACCAAGTGCCGCAGCTATAGGACGTATAAATATAATTCCGATTGCTGACAGTGCAACACCTGACACTATGCAAAGGTATATAAGCATAGAAAAATATTCTCTTGCCTTTTCTTTCTTGCCCTCTCCAAGTGTCTTTGATACGATGGCACTTCCTCCCGTACCAATCATAAATCCAACCGAGCCAAGTATCATTACAACCGGCATTATAAGATTAACTGCCGCAAATGCATCACTTCCTACAAAGTTGGATACAAATACTCCATCGACAACACCATATATTGATGTAAATATCATCATAATAATTGTAGGTAATGTAAATTTAATAAGCTTACAGTATGAAAAATGGTCTGATAATTTTATCTTCACTTTAATTCTCCTTGATGTTCTCTAATTCTTTATACTCTCTATAAGGCTCTCAAGCTTCTTCATATGCTTATATGTTGTTTCAAACATAACCTCAATCTCCCTGCTGTCCAATTGCTCAAAAGACTGCTTTTCTGCCTCTATTACAGGTTTAATAATCTTTTCCGCTAGCAGTTGTCCTTCTTTGGTAAAATGTATCTGCTTCTCTTTCTTATTATCATTAGACGGCTCTAATATTATAAGTCCATTTTTTTCCATAGTCTTAAGTGAGGAATTAACGGTCTGTGCACTGTAGAACCACTCCTCACATATATTCTTCTGTGTTATCCCCTCACCATAATAATATACAGAATACATTATCCAGAAAGCTGTATCTGATATGCCATTCTTCGCCGCATAATCGTGGTATATAACATTGGTTTCTTTACATACCTGATTAAACATCTGAAGATTTTTTGATATGTTCTTCATTCTAACTCCTTCTTAAATTATACCTGCTATCCAATTCTGCTTATTTTTTATTTTTAACTTTTCAATTTTATCCGTTCCTAATAGTTTATTCCGAAATCGGACTATTGCATCTTACTCCGATTTCGGAATAAAGTCAAGCTGCCAGCTTAACACCCTGTAATTTCGTATAAATTTCGATTACTGCTGTATACATAAAGCTATAAACATAACATAATTAAAAAAGACTTTTTAATTATTACCAGCCATATGAACCAGTCACACGGCTGCGTTAATAATTAAAAAGTCCTATTAATCTTACTAATATTATTGAATTTTAATACTATTAAATCATATAATATTATCAATGTCCTAAGCATTATTATACATTTTACGCCTTAATGCCATACTTCTCCTCAAAATCCCCGACAGTAATCGGCTTTGAGAAGTAATAACCCTGAAACCAGTCACAATTCATCTTGGCAAGCATAGAAAGCTGGTCAACATTCTCAACACCCTCCGTTATTACGTCCATTCCTATATCGTGTGAAAGACTTATAATCGACCTTAATATCTGCTCTCCACGCTCCTCGTGGCTTGACTTCTTAAGGAATACCCTGTCTATCTTGATAACATCAGCACACACATCTTTAAGGAAATTAAAAGAAGAATATCCGCTTCCAAAATCATCTATCTCTATTATAAATCCCTCATCGTGAAGTCTTTCTATAGTCTTATGTGCCGCCTGCTTATCCTCTGATAACGCTGTTTCTGTTATCTCAATGTGAAGCTTATCTGTATCTATACCATACTTACTTACAAGATTTTTGAAAGTCTGGTATACATCAATATGATAGAAATCCTTTGCTGATATATTAACCGATATATAATAATTATAACCAGAGTCTTTCCATATCTTAAGCTGCTTAGCAGCTTCCTCCCATATGTAGTTATCCAGCCTGTATATAAGTCCTGCATCTTCAAAGCACTCTATAAATGCACCTGGCATAATAAGTCCCATATTAGGATGATTCCATCTTATAAGTGCCTCTGCTCCAAGCATATTGCCATCCTTATCCGTCTGTGGCTGTAAATACATACAGAACTGGTTCTCATTAAGTGCTGTCTCGAACTCACCTATAAGCTGCTGTTTAAATATGTCATTCCTATATGAATTCTCATCATAATAAAGAATATAATTGCTCATATTACCTTTACTCTTCATAATCACAAGAGATACCTTGTCTACCATCTGTCTTATCGTTTCATTGACATCTTTTATGTAATATACTCCAAGATATATATGAAGCCTGAAATTCTTGTTGGAATACCTGTCACTAAGCAGCTTTATCATATCAGAAAATTCTTTCTCAGACAGATACTCCTTAGGAATAACCATAGCAATTATGTCACCATTAAGTCTTCCAAGAACTGAATTACCTTTCATCTTCTGCCTGATAATATTAACTTCATCTATTAATATCTTATCTGCAATATTCTCACCATATATTTCATTAATAAGCTTAAAACTCTTAATATCTGATAATATAAGGCAATACTCTGTATCAGTATGCTCCTTTATGAGCTTCTGTGCATTCTTGTAAAACCCATACCTGTTATACGCCTTGGTAAGTGAATCGTAATTAAGCCTGTATTCAAGCTTGGCATATACAGCGGCATTCTCTCTTGTAGTACCAAGATAACTCCCCAGTGCCGCAAGTAGTCTGATTACGTCCTTTGCATCCTTTATATTAGGATTATCAACACCTATAAACCCTTTTAATGTATTGCTTAATATTATTGGAAACACTATAAGTGTATGTATATTCTGAGGCTTTAATATTTCATATTCAACAGGCATAGTCTCTTTTACATTTTCCAAATCTTCAATAAATATACTCTCACCACTTGAAAGCTTTGGTATCCAATACGGCATATCCTCTGCTCTCAAATTCTGAAGTTGATTAATCTGTGGTTCAATACCTTCATTACACCACTCATATGTGTTATAATAACAACCGTCTTTTTCATCAACTATATATGCTCTGTCAGCTTTCGTAAAATGTCCGATTTTTTCAAGAAGATTATTTATTGCTACCTGACATTCCCGTACATTTCTTACCTTTCCAAGTTCTGCCATCTGTGTAAGAATAAAATGTTCTGCCTCAAGTTCTGATTTTAATATTTGATTTTCGTATTGCAAACTTCCATTTTCCATATATTACCCCATTAATTATCAGCTAGTATATCCTTACAAAGTTAATCAACTGCCAGCTTAACAACTTGTTAATTCATAGCCAGCCTGATACCTTCTTCAAGTCTTTTAAGTCCGTCCATAAGCACTGCCTTAGGACACGCAATATTTAATCTTAAGAATTGATTGCCATTACCGCCATACACATTGCCTGCTGACAGATATAACCCTGTCCTGTTTCTTATGTATGCCGCTAATTCACTGCTATTATCAGTAATTGCTGAACAATCCAGCCATAAAAGATATGTTGCCTCTGATTGCACAACTTTTATTGATGTAATATTGTCATTGACATACTCGTTAACAATTCTTTTATTATTATAAATGTAACCTCTCAATTCATCAAGCCATTTATCACCATAATTATAAGCTGCTTCTGCTGCCCATACCGCAAACGCGTTAGGCTCTGCAACCTCATCAGTATTAAGTGCTCTCCACACCTTATGCCTTAAATTCTTATGTGGCACAATGACAGCTGCTGTCTGTAGTCCTGCAATATTAAATGTCTTAGTAGGTGCAACACAGGTTATGCTTATATCCCTGCATACATCTGATACAGAAGCAAATGGGATATATTCCTTTCCAGGGTCTGTAAGATCACAATGAATTTCATCAGATACCACTGTTACATAATACCTTGCACATAGCTCACCTATCCTTGATAAATCTTCCTTGCTCCATATCTTTCCTGATGGATTTTGTGGATTGCATAATATCATAAGACTTGTCTGTGGATTGGCTAACTTATTCTTTAGGTCTTCCCAGTCAATGCTGTATTCGCCATTCTCATATCTTAATGGATTTTCAAGCACCCTTCTCCCATTATTGATTATTGAATTAAAAAATATATTATAAACTGGTGTCTGTATAACAACATTTTCATTAGGTGTTGTAAGCTTTCTTACTATGCTTGACACTGATGGTATAACTCCTGTGCAAAATACAAGCCAGTCTTTATCAATATCCCAGTTATGTCTTCTTGACCACCAGCCTGCTACAGCCTCATTCCAGCTTTCCGGTATTATTGAATATCCAAATACTCCGTGCGCCGCTCTCTTATTAACAGCCTCAATTATCTCTGGTGCTGTCTTAAAATCCATATCAGCAACCCACATAGGAAGTTCATTTTCTGCAACATCCCATTTCAAGGACTGCGTATTAGTTCTGTCTATTGGTGTATCAAAATCATACTTATCAGTACATTCCATTGCCTTATCTCTCCATCACTATTATTCTGACATATTCTATCTATTCTGCCATCTTACTTCACCCTTAGTAATAATTGGATATCTTATAAGCTCTGTTCCGTCCAGATTTTCCTTGTGCATATCTACTGCTGTTATCTGATGATTATCATATGTTGTGTAATAATATATTCCCTTTGCCGCATTGCAGCAGGATGTATAAATAGTAATCTCATACTTTCCGTCAGTTACCTCACAACAACCTCTCTGCTGTTCTACCGAACCTAGTATATGAAAGAACTGGCTTACACTTTCTTCCTCTGTATCGCTTGAAATTGCGTTAAGCTTGGTAAATGCTGCTCTTATAAAACGTGACTGGCTTGATAAATCTCCCGGAAGTCCCATAGCTCCCATTCCACGGCTGTAAGCATTTAACTTAAGCTTGTCTGCAAATGTATTATCTGGCTGTCTGCTTGAAAGCCCTGCATAATTATTAAGTGCAAACATCTGCATATCAAATGGAGGATTGTTAGTAAGCACTCCGACCGGATTGTCATATATATGAAGTCCGTCTTTCATCGATTCAACTGTGATTGCTTCATCTTTATCTGCAATTATCCAGTGAAGCTGTGCCGCTGGAAGCTGGCTGCTGAATGGTGTTCCTGTAAGATTAATTCCATCAAGCTTAGCTCTTGCTTCGCTGACTGTCGCACACTGGCTTAATATCCAAGGTATGAACTCAAACTGTGCTATATCCTTCTCACCACATACTGATGCCTTATATGCCGCATTACCAACAAAGTTAAGTCCAGCCATTCCAAGACCTTTTTCATTAACCGCATCATAATAAAGTGGGTATCCTTCTGACACAAATGCCATACCAATTATTGCATAATGGCTTTTAAGCTGTCCTATATGCCTGAAATCAAATATATAATTCCTTGGTGTAACTGTTATCTCTTCACCATATGAGAACTCATAATCAAGAGTTCTTCCAAAATAGAAATCTTTAGTCTTATAAGTAACTGCTGTACACATATATTAAGCCTCCTCTTTTATTCGCAATTTATATATTTTATTGTATACCAATTATATTATCTTCACTCTCCATATAATTACAATTAATATTTTTATATAATATTGTAAATTGTATTTTTAATTATACAACCATTATTCTTCAAAATAAAGCAATTATACAAATCCAATAATTAAATTTACATAAACCATATTATTGACTTTACCTCAAATCTGTAATGATGACATGCTGTTTCATAAGATACCTTATATGTCTGATTACATTTAATGATGATGTGTCGCCTTTTTATAGATTATATACGATATAAATGCAGTTACCAACTCAGTAACTCCAAATGACCACCACACTCCATTAACCTCATATATCCTGGAAAGAATAAATGCAACTGGAATTATAATAACTGCATATCTGAATACTGATATTACAAGTGATGGAAGTCCTTTTCCCAATCCTTCCAGTGCACCAGAGGCTGTTACAGATACTGACGATACGATAAAGCCTGCACTGATTATTCTAAGTGCCTTGGCACCGGCACTAATTGTATTTGCATTAGTTGTGAATAAGCCTATAAGCTTATCTGGTATTCCAAGGCATATAGCTGTTCCAGCACACATAATTATTAATACTATTATTGTGGCTGTCGAATATATTTTCTTAACCCTCTTATGCTCTCCTGCACCATAATTATATCCGATTAATGGTCTCATTCCCTGAACAACTCCATTGGCAGGCAGATAAAGAAATGTCTGTAACTTGTAATATACACCAAGCACGAATACATATGTCTGTGAAAATGCTGCTAGTATTACATTAAGTGCTGATATTAACAGTGAAGGAAGTGCCATATTAAGACTGGCTGGTATGCCGACCGAATACATTTTCAGACATAATGTTTTCTCTGGCTTCATACATTTTCTTGTAAAACGAACTGGCATAGGTCGTAGTATATATATGATAACATACACAAGAAGGCTTACTGTCTGTCCTATTCCTGTGGCAATTGCCGCTCCTCTTATTCCAAGATCAGGGAATATTCCTACTCCGAATATAAGCATCGGGTCAAGCAGGATATTAGTTATACAGCCACCAAGCATTGCCGTCATTGATGCTGTCATTCTTCCAACTGCCTGAAATGTCTTTTCAAACACCAGCTGCCATGCAAGTATTGTTGAAAATGCAAATGCTATATATGAGTATTGAAGTCCTAATTCTACAATACTGCTGTCATTAGTAAACATACAAAGGAATGGCTTTATAAGCATAATACATCCTGCTGTCATTACTATTCCGTGTATTGTCGCAAGTAATATCCCCTGACTTGCGGCTTTGTCTGCCTGTACCTTATCCTGTGCACCCATATAAAATGATATTACTGAATTTATTCCTATTCCAAAACCTATCATTACCGAATTAATAAAGTTCTGCATTGGAAACACAAGCGATATAGCAGTCATCGCGTCTTCGCTTATCTGTGCTACGAAGAAGCTGTCTACAATGTTGTAGAGTGAATTTACAAGCATTGATATAACCATTGGAAGTGCCATAGTTATCAGAAGTTTTAATACGTTTTCTTTCTTCATATAAGTCTGATCCATACTTATCTCCTTATCTTATTGGGGTAAATCCCCTATTTCATAAAAATGAATGTGCTAAACACATTCCTGTGCCGAGTGCGGTCGCCTGCGACCAATTACATCTTCGCACGAATGTGCATTATTGGCACATAGTGCCTTTTGTGCAATAAGGAATTACGATAGAATTCCCTATTACACAAAAATAGCCACATAGCTGTGATTAACAGCTATGTGGCGAAAAATAGATTCAACTAGAAAAATCCACATATATTTTATAAATTAATTGTAGCTGACAGCCTTTGTTATTATCATACTCAAGGCTATGGTATTATAACATTATGTATTTTTAAATGTCAAACCACTTTAATATGTTTCTTGCAAGTTCTTTATGTCCCTGTTCGCTTAGGTGTTCCCTGTCTATTTCGCTTGGCTGTGCTGCATCTGAGGCTGATAAGAAATCTATTGATTCTTTTTCTGCAATTTTGCTGTATACACCTGCAAGCTTCTTAGATACTTCAACAGAAGCTTCTGAGAACTCAGGGTCGTAGTCCTGCTCCCACACACCTTTTCCAAGATGTATCGGTGATACAAGAAGTATTCTGCTGTGTGGAAGGCAGCTCTTTACCTGATTAATTAATCTCTCCACACCCTGTCCGATAACTTCTGCCGAAGCGTTGTATACTGTCTTGCAGTCATTAGTTCCTAACATTATAATCACATCTGTTACTGGATTGTGCGACTCTAATATTGTTGGAAGGAGTTTGAATGAATTGCGGCCATCTCTTAATGGGTCGTCAAATACTGTTGTTCTTCCGCACAATCCTTCCTCTATCACACGATATTCATTATTAAAATGTCTGTTAAGTTCATTATCTAAAATACTTGTCCATCTTACGCCCCAAGGGTAACGCTGGTTAGTCTTAGGGATAAGTCCCCAGGTGTTGGAATCTCCAAAACATAGTATCTGCTTCATATGGTATGCCTCCAATATTATATAAATTTATTGCTTTTGAATTGCATTACACTTTCAAATTGCATTACAGTGGTGCTCTAATTCAATGTTATGACAACGGACATTAGAAAAGCATTGTTATATAGTGAGGCGTGCTGGATTGTTATAAGCAACAAAGACACGTTTGCACTAAGTGTCGCTCGCAGCGGTACTAAAGTGCTAAAGAACAGCACTTAAGGACCGGCGGCTCCCCATTGTCTTTTTATGCTTATATCAATCCAGCACTTGACGGTAGGGTTGCGATGGCTTTTCTAATTGGGCGTTGTTACAAAATTCAAATAAGTTATCAACTTGTAATTGCTATTTACATATATTTATTGTATGTTTATAGGATTATTATATGTTATTATTGGGGGATTGTAAAATTGATATATTTTATGCCTTGTTATAGTTTTTAACTATAGCAAGGCATTTTTAAACACTGACCATATAAAAAGATATTTTTATTTGGTTAATCTGTAAAGTCCTGCCACTGGGACTTTTCAATCGGGCTTGTTACTATACATTCGGGGGCTGGGGACAATATGTGCCTTACCACCTTAAAGATTTGGCCGGCATCACACAGGAGGCTGTCGGCATCTGCGAATTTTACTCTGGTCATTGCATTACATTCTAATAATGCCTGGTCAAGCTTTACAAAGTCTTCTGATATATGTGGCTGGATAGCATTGTAATGCTTTCTTACATATACTGTCTTTATAGATTTATCTGGCATAATTATCTGTAGTTTCATTGGTTTGTCTGACAGTCTGTTAGGTATGTTAAGCACTTCTTCAACGCTGTGAATGTATGTATTACGCTCATTGCCAACTCCTATAAGAAGTATCTTTCCACCACAGTCTTTTAAGCGGTCATAACAGCCGCCCGGTGTACAAGGTGTGTTATTGTATTCTTCACCTGCAAGATATTCTTTGGCACTTACACCTATTCCTGCCATACTGTGTGTTGGGTGAAGTGAACGTATTACCCCATCTCTTTTAAGAAACAGATTAGTAAGTATCCCAACACAGGACGGCGTAACCGCTGGGTCGTATACTGGATTGTCCTCGTTAATATTTTTCCATGTATGGGTTGGAAGCAGTAAAAGTCCGTCCTTAAAATATTCTATTAGGGCATCAAGCACTGTATCTGCCCTGCCTTCTACTTCCCCTATGGATTTCATTGAAGAATGAACAAGTATTGTTTCTTTTCCTGTAAGCCCCATAGCCTTTAAATATTCTTTTAAATCTTCCTTTGTATACATACTAACCCTCACTTCTTGTAATTTAATCCATCATTGATTATATATTGGATAATCATTCTTTGTTTCTTACCTTTTTTCTTACAAATACAAGACATATTGCCTGCATTACAATTGTTATAAACCACGAAGCTGGATACGATATGAATAACTCATACAGACTTCTATGGCTTGGGAATACACCATATATCCACACAAGTCTTGTCCCAACTGTACCTACAATTGAAAGGACCATAGGAACTGCTGAATAACCTACTCCGCGCATAGCTCCTGGAAGCATATCCATAATGCCACACAGAAAATATGGTATTGTCGATATTGAAAGTATCTCCATACCACACTCTATAACCTCACTCTGGTTCGTGTATATACCAAGTATCTGGCGTCCTAAAATGTATGAACCACCACCGATAACTACTGACACTATAACCGAAAGTATCATACAGTCAATTAACACCTTATCCATTCGCTTGAATTTTCTAACGCCATAATTCTGGCTCGTAAAGCTCATACACGCCTGTGTTATTGAGTTGACAGACACATAAAGAAAGCCAAGTATATTATTAGCGGCTGTATAACCTGCCATTGCTATCTCGCCAAATGAATTAACTGATGATTGAAGCAATACATTTGAAAAGTTAATAACAGTACTCTGTATTCCTGCTGGAAGTCCTACACTTAGTATCTGTAAAAGGTAATATTTTCTTATTCTTAAATCCCTTATTCTTAACTTGTAATCTGACTCTGTTGTCATAAGGCATCTTATTACAAGAATACACGATATAAGCTGTGAAGTAACTGTTCCTATAGCAACACCTGCAACACCCATTTTAAATATTATCACAAGCACAAGGTCTAAAACCGCATTGGTAGAACCTGCTATTATAAGATACATAAGTGGTCTTTTCGTGTCACCTACTGCCCTTAATATTGCCGCTCCATAGTTATAAAGCATAAAAAATGGCATACCACAAAAATACAGTCTTAAATACAGTGCTGCCTGTCCAATTACATCATCTGGTGTGTCAATAAGGACAAGTGCCTCTCTTGCGGCAGCAATGCCAATAATGCACATAACAACACCACTTATTGCCGCAAGTGCTATGGCTGTATGGACTGTCTCCGACATTTCTTTAGCTTTGCCTGTTGCATAAAATCTTGCCGCAAGTACATTTGCTCCTAGTGAAACACCTATAAAAAGATTGGTAAACGTACTAATCAGTGCCGTTGTGGAGCCTACCGCGGCAAGTGCAGTACTGCCTGTGAATCTTCCAACAACAATTATATCTACAGCATTAAACATAAGCTGTAACATACCTGAAAGCATTAACGGAAGTGCAAAGGAAATTAGCTTATCCATTAATGTACCATTACACATATCTATTTCATATTTATTATTTTTCACAACTTTATCCTCTTTCTATATATAAACAAGAATGTGCAACGCACATTCTAACACCGAGCACAGCCGCTTACGACATACTACAGCTTCGAGCGAGTGTGCATCATCGGCACATAACATCTGTTAATAATCAGAAAGACATTACTACATTTTATTAGCAGAACTTCTGTTTATTAATGACTACATCCTTAATCGTGTCTGGACGACCGTTTAAAGGTTCAATCTTAGCGAATTCCTTACAGTCTGTACACACAATGCCATCCATATCAATATTTCTGAAGTATGGAACATCTTCTTCATTATCCATAGCTATTGTTTCATTACGGTTAAGCAGGTTGAGTACATAACCCATAGTAAGTATAACTGCCTCACCCTTTATATTAACCATATCGATATTGCGTATTGTGATATTCTCAACAACACCGCCTCTGCCTAGTGCACTCTTTATTCTTACACCTACATCCGTACCTATAAATGTGCAGTTCTCAACAAGTATATCCTTAACACCTCTTGACATTTCACTTCCGATTACGAAACCACCATGTCCTTCATTAACAACACAATCGTGTATATATATATTACTACAAGGTCCATCTATTGTTCTTGCTATTGCATTCTTGCCTGCTTTGATACATATTGCATCATCACCTGTCTCAAATACACTGTGGTGAATATGGACATTAGTACAAGACTCTACATCAATGCCATCACCATTCTGTGCATAATAAGGATTGCGTACCTTAATATTGTCAATTGTGACATTCTCACAGAAAAATGGATGTATATTCCAGGCTGGTGAATTCATAAATGTTACACCACTTAAAAGTACGTTAGTACAATGACGCAGGCTCACCATTACTGGTCTGTAGAAATCATAATAATCTCTTGCTTCTTCTAAAGCTTCATCTTTATCTGACTGGATATTCTTCTCATTACCAAGAAGGCTTGATTTAGTAGGCATCCATATCTGTGTTTCTTTAGTTTCAAATACGTTATCACTCTTTTTTAGAAGCTGTTCCCACTGTTTATCTGTTACCTTGAACTTCTTAACCGGACGCCATTCATCACCACTTCCGTCAACCATACCCATACCTGTAATTGCAACATTTACCGCATTCTCTGCTGTAATAGGTGATACAGTTCTTATGCATGGCTGTCCCTCATAATTAGTTATAATTAAAGGATAATCTTCTTTGGATTTTATGAACTTAAGAAGTCCCTGACTTTCAATTCTTATGCTTACATCTGATAAAAGACGTATTGGTGCACTTGCCCATATTCCTTTAGGAATTACAATTGTACCACCACCATTTTCTGAAAGTTCTTTTACCTTATCATTAATTACTCTGGCATTATGTCTTCCTGTTTCAATATCAAGCTTTCCGCTTATTGCTCCACAATCACTTAATAATACCTCAAGTCTTTTAAACTGGGGAACAGTTACCTTATAATCTTCTCTATACATTCTTTCTCCATTCTGCCTGTTTCTGGCTTTAACATTTTGACTGCATAAACACTGATTGCATACTATTATATACAATTGTTTACTATTATTTATTGTTATTTCGTGCTATATTTAATATTAACATTTACAATTCAAGTAATCAATGAAAGGATAATATTCATCGATGCAAAATATCAAATCGAATATGTCTTTAATTAATAAAAGCATATATTTTGTTATTGCCGGACTTGCAGTTATATGTACCGCCATATTCTTTAGCACCAGAATAACAGGATTATGCCTTAATAATGAAACAACTGCTTCTATATATAATGATTTTAATATACAGTATAATGAACATAATTATACAACCGAACTTCCAATAAAATTAAAAGAAAAAACAAGACACATAACAATTAAAAAGCATATCAAAGCTGACGAACTTGCTGGTGATTATATAGCATTTTACGCTTATAATTCTGCAATAAATGTATACATCAATGATGTGCAGGTATACAGCGAATAAGATATTATGGACACAATAGGTATGGCACGCCCTTCTCACTGGTACTTTATAAAAGTGCCACAAAGTGACTTTACACTTACAATAACTATGGCTTCATAGCTTAATATAAAGAACCTTCTTGAGCTTCACAGCGGAACTAAAAGTGCTCTTATATATTATCTTTTTGCCAGACACTCATTTCCTGCTACAACAGGTGTACTTGCTTTACTTTGTGGCATTATAATATTTTTTGCTTCACTTTTTATTAAAACTGAACTGTGCATAAGACTGCGCTGGTTAAGTATTATAACTGCTATTGCTGGTATCTGGTCTATGTGTAATTCAACAATATTGCAGATATTTATAAGCCGTGGATCATTCACATCATATATAGGCTATGCCTGTTATTTTCTGTTTCCATTGACCATAACAGGTTACCTGCTTACTTACGAAACATTCGCCGATGAAAAATATTTCAAATTCTTATACTGGATTGAATTTGGCTCAATCATAATAATTACTATGTTACAGTTAAGCCATATTATTATATTATCCAATGTATTATGGATAGTACATATTGAATTAATTACAACATTTATAATGACAATAATAACATTTATACGAAACCATAATGTTATTTCAAAGCAGGAAACTGAAATATACACAGCATTTATAATAATAAGTGTATTCCTGACTATGGATATACTTAGATATTATTCTACCAGACCATCTACTGGCAGGGTCAAATATTCCATCTACGGATTGTTTATTCTGCTTATGTATTTTGCCGGCTCTATATTCATTGTTACACGCAATAACTTCGTTGAACATACACGCAACCGCATATATAAAGAGCTTGCATTTACTGATGGCATGACTAAAATTAACAACCGCTCTGCATTTGAAGTCTATATGGAAAAGGAGCGCAATAAGCCATCTTCCGGCGGCTGCATAATGATTGCCGACCTTAATAACCTTAAGCGTATTAACGATACTTACGGACACAGGCTTGGAGATGAAGCCATTATTAACACTGCTAATCTTATCAACGATAATTTTAACGACATTGGTAACTGCTACCGTATCGGCGGTGATGAATTCTGTGTCATTTCCAATATATCTGATATCAATATACTGCTTAGAAGAATTGATAATTTCCTTGATGATGTCAAAAATATTGCGGCTGACAAACATTATCCATATTCCGTTGCCACAGGTTACGGTATAATCGATGATAGTGGAATTGATCAGTGCTTTAAGGTTGTTGATTCGAAAATGTATCAGAATAAAAAGGCGAGCAAGAAAGGCCGTCTTAACTAGACAAAAAAGCACCCTCCATAATTACTGTTATGAATCACCTCTAGCAGTCAGATTTCAGGTCTGGCTTTTGTGGTATTTCATACAGACATTGTGGAGGGAACATTTTATTTTATACACCTATAATTTATTCAATTGTTATAACTTAATTCTAATTATTACAGCTTATCCATATGAAACTTTCTTAAATCCTCTATTTCATCACATAACTCCCTGCTTGAACACGTTGAACAATCCATAACAAGCCCATTGAATATGTGGTTAAGTGAAGCCGTTATCTGCTCACATCTGCCTGCAAACTGCCTAAGCATTTTATAATCTGCACTATCTGATGTAATAAAGTATATCTTTACAGCCTCAACTTCTTCTCTTGTCTTATAAGCCCTTATAAGCTCTGAACCTATATTAGAAAAGCTTATATTACTATTTACAGCTTCCTTTGATATTCTTACCGGCTCTCTTTCTTTAACTGATGATATTCTCATCATAAATCCATCCGGATATGTATTGTATCTTACATAATCGACAGCTCTCATAACTGCATATAATGCACCTTTTTTAGTGTCATCAAGCACATTTTCCTTAAGCCTTATAAATGTAAGTCTTGCATATGGTATATCTTTGTCAATGCTTGTCATATCATCACCTATAAGATACACTCCGTCTGTATCAACGACAGCTTTATCCGTAGTAAATGCCAATGCACTCACAGCCTCATTCATTCCGCCGCCAAGTTCGTATGCCATATCACTTCTTAACACAAGCTTTTCTTTATCATTCATCTTCCAGTGCGTATTATTATCAAGTGTCCTGCACTCTCCATATGCCTTTATATTCTGCATTACACAGGCTATATCCTTATCATATAACTTCATACTCATTTATTCTTCTCATCTGCCTCACGTCTGTTCTTTGACCAGTTATAATATGCCGTAAGCGGTTTTATAAGCTTTGAGGCAAATTTCATATCAAGATTAAAGAAATATATAAAAAGGCTGAGTATAAACAGCACCGCAATAACAATCGCTATTATTCCAATTATCTTTAATATTATCATCTGGCCATTCCTTTCTGTCTGGCATATTCAGCCGCTCCTAAAGCACCCATAAGCTGTGGATCTATAGGAAGTTCTACCACCTTAACCTTTAACACCTTCTCTATAGCCTGCTTTAAGCCCTCATTCTTGGCACAGCCGCCTGTAAGTGTAACTGATTCAACAACTCCTGCCTTCTTAGCCATTACAAAACATCTCTTTGCTACCGAAAGCTCAATTCCTGCGGCTATCTCCTCCATTGGCTTTCCTTCTCCTACAAGTGAGATTACCTCACTCTCTGCAAATACAGCACATTGTGCTGTTATAGGGATAACATTTTTAGCTGTTAAAGAAAGCTTGGAGAACTCATCAAGGCTCATCTCAAATGCCCTTGCCATTGACTCAAAAAATCTTCCTGTACCAGCCGCACATTTATCATTCATTGAGAAATTAAGAACTGTTCCATCTGTATCTATAGCAATACCCTTAACGTCCTGCCCACCGATATCTATTATCGCCTTTACATCTGGTGCGGCAACGTGAACACCCATAGCGTGACAGCTTATCTCTGATATGTTCTCGTCAGCAAATGGTACTTTATTACGTCCATAGCCTGTTCCAATAAGATAATCAAGTTCGTCTGCACTATTAAGCCCGTCTACTAAAGCTACAGCCTCATCTAAGCTGTCTTTAGCACTAAGCACTGGATTAATTCTGCTTCTTTTAGTGATATTTGCTACTATTTTTCCTGTTTCATCTAATATAACGCATTTGGTGTAAGTACTTCCTGCATCACAACCGCCATAATATTTAGCCATATTATTATTCCTTTCTTATCTTTATGAATTCTTACCAGTTCTGTGAGTCGTCAAAATCTTCCAATGTAGGGTCAAGCGGCTCTTCACGGAATACAGTTCTCATATATCTGTTGATTTCTGTCCTCATATCTCTTCTGCTGCCGTCCTCAGGACACATAAGATTATGTGTTACCCATATAAGATGTACACCGTGCTTTCTTGCTTCTTCCTCAAATAAGCCGTGATATCCTGACATTGATTTACAGCCCATATGTACATACATAATAACTATGTCTATATTAAACATCTCACAATAACGCCATAATGCTTCAACACCTGTTTCATAGCCGCCATTAGAACGGTTACGCATAATCATATTCTCATACAGATATGCAAGGTCAAGCATTGCCTGATGTTTATCCTCTGTATTGACCATCTCTGTTGATACCATACTTAACATATCGGTTATTGTAACTATACCCCAGCAGTTAAGCAGCCATATTGGAAGTGCTGTATAATATGCCGCCTGAACACCCCACGTCATAGCACGGTGTCGGTATTCCCTTGCCGCAAGCTCTTTCTTCTTATAGCCTTCCATAGCCATTCTTGTGAGCTTCTTATCCATATCAAGAAATGCCTGGTTTCTTCCGCCTGCCGCCTGATATACACCATATCTGTAAAGTGCAAGTGTAACACCCATAACCTGCGGATAGTCAGTCTTTGAGATTTCCATCCATTCAAGGAATTCTTCTGTCTCTGCATTGAACCTTTTCATACTTTTAAAGAAAGCATCCCAGTTAAACTTTTCTCCTGTCTGCTCCTCAATAAAATGTATTGCATTGACAACTTCTTCTGCCGCATATTCCTGCACGCTTTCCTGCCTGTGCCTTATAGGGACAGCAAGCTGGAATGTTGGAATCTTAAATGAGCGTGCCTCAATTCCATTTCCCATAAGACTTCCATCACAGGTTGTATTACACTGTACAGCACAACAGCCAATAAGCGGGAAATCGTCTGCAAGTGCAACTCCAAGCTCTGCCGCCGGCATAGGACATACATCTGTCGGAACTCCATATTCGTGTGTTACATCAACATAATAGCTAACTCCATTCTGCGACATCATTGAGCTTGTATACACGGCTGGAACTTCAACTGAAAGCCACACAAGATTAGGAAATCCACCCATAAGTGTACTCATCATATTCTCATCAAAAAGAACAATCTTCTTATTAAGTTCCTTATCATTGCCGATTGCAGGGTCTGCCCTAAATATCTGTCCAAGCATACCACATATATCTGTAACAATAAGTCCCAGTGCCTGATGTGCCATACGAAGCTGTAAGCCTCTCATTCCTTCCGTATGCCTGTCCATAAAATCAGGCAGTGCAAGATAATTAAGCATCCAGCGGTATCTGAAAAAGCCTTTTATATTATTAGGTTTTATTATAAATGTAATCAAAGTTTTCCAATATCCAAGCCACCTTACATAGTCATACCATGTATCTTTGAAACCTCTCCATTCACGTCTTTTCTTAGGTTTCTTACCAGTATAGAACTTACCAAGCGGCTCACTTCCAAGTTTACCTGACATAGCCAATCCTTTCTTAACCATATATCTGTATTTTTATTGTTAATTTCTTAAATGTATTCTTTCAGTCATACATTTACATCTTAATATTTACATCTTATTATTCATTTATTATTTTTTAAGCTTCTTAAGCTCAAGGCTCTCAACAAATGCCTGTATTCGTGTCCTTATCTGTCCCGAATTACCTGCTACATAAGGTCTGTCAATTGATAACACCGGATATCCGTATTCTTCACGCATAATATGAAATGCCGAAGCTCTCTCATATCCCCAGTAATCGCAGAACTTTATCTGCTGGTATATAAGCCCGTCTGCCTTGTATTCTTTGGCAATGCTGTCTACATATTCCTGACGTTCCTTAATCTTAGCTGTATTCATATAACGTGGACATTTGCCCCAGTGCATATACTGCCTGCATATCTGCATAAGTACATCTTCCGTGTCATTAAGAATAATCTCGCTTCTTCCCGGAAGTGAACCAAAACAGAACCTGTCAGCAACAACTAACGCACCAGCCTCCTCACAAAGCTTTATAAGTTCTGGATTATCAATCTCCGAACCTACCATAACAACCTTTGCCCTGTAATTCTTCTTATCATCTGGCTGTCTTGTGCCCAACTCCTTAAGCGTATCCTCCAGCTTTTCAATAAGTGCCTCTTTAGGACAGCAATATGTCGCAAGGCATAACACTGCGAATTCATAGCCTGTTATTCTTGGATTGTCTTCTTTTCTGTAGTCACCAATCTGTGTTATGAGCCTGCTTATCTTATTCTGCAAATCAACTGCCTTTCTTAATGCTTCATCTGATATATCAATTCCATACACCTTGTTAAGCGGCTCTAATACATGTGCCCTCATCTGCCTTACATAATGTCTTAAGGCTGTTTCATCGTCCTTCATAGGAACATCAGAATATTCAACAAAGAACTTTTCCTTGGAACATAAATTCTGTCTTTCTATATTCTCAACGCACCTGTTCATCTGTGCACACGCATCAGGTGCTATTATGCAGTCAAGAAATTCAAACCCTCCCTCGATTGCTCTTTCAAGTATGGCACGACAGCCCTCACAAAGCATACTGCTCATATAATATGTACCCATCTCTATAGAACCTGTTCTTGGTGCTCTAAGTCTTACCGAGAAACAGCCAGGAAGATTAATTAGTGGCTCTGGAATTTGAAAACAGACTGCTCCAATTGCAATACTGCCTTTATTCTGTGCTTCTCTTACAAGGTCATTATTGACCTCCTCTAATAGTTTCTCAAAATAATATAAATGCTGTAAATCCTTCAAAAATATTCCTCCAATACTATATCAAACCAATATTGCAAAGTGCCTCTGCCGCCCCTGCAACAATTCTGTCATCATCTGAAAGTGTAAGTATATTCTCGCCCTTAATATCTGCCTCTGCCAGTTTCATATCATTTTCAATTACAGATAATAATGGAAGCCCACTTATATCCATAAGTTCTATCACTTTCTTATCCGGTATGCGGTTAACTATAACTCCAGCTTTCTCATACATAACAAGCTCATCTGCAACATTTTTAATAGTCTTAACTACCTGACAGCCTTTCTTGCTTGCATCTGTTACAAGCACAAGATGTGTAACCTTTTCCATAACACGCCTGTTAATCTGCTCAATTCCAGCCTCGCCGTCTATAACTACATAATCAAACTGTTCAGAAAGAAGTGTTATCACCTCTTTAAGATATGAATTAATCCGGCAGTAACAGCCGGCTGTTTCCGGTCTTCCTATCGCTATAAATGCATAGCCGTCCTGTTCTTTAATTGCATCATATATCTCATACTTCGCCTCACCTAACAGCTCAACGGCTGACTTGGTATCGCCGTCCTCTACATTTTTAATGACTTCTTTTCTTATATCATCTATTGTCTTGTCCACTTCTATGTTAAGCACTGTAGAAAGTCCAACCGCAGGGTCAGCATCAATCGCCAGTATCTTCTTATCTGGATATTTCTCTACAAGCACTTTAACAAATGCTCCTGCAAGCGAAGTCTTTCCAACGCCGCCCTTACCTGCTACTGCTACTATCTTTGTCATAATAATCCTCTTTTCTGTGCACTATTCTATATAACCTGACTGTGCCTATGCACACTTTTTCTAATTAATTGTTGCTGCCATTCCTTTATGTTCTTTAACAAATGTATCTATCTCATTTACAAATCTCTGTCCATATTTCATCAGTTTATTCTGTCCTACACCTGATACCTCAAGCATTGCTTCTGCATTTAAAGGAAGCTTCTCACACATATCTATAAGTGTCTTATCACTAAATACAATATATGGAGGCATACCTTCTTCCCTTGCTATTATCATTCGCAATGCCTTTAAGCGTTCAAATAACTCATAACCTGCACTTGTAAGTGAATCTGTACTCTTCTTTCCTGTTGATGAACTGCTTCTTTTACCTGCTTTGCCTGTCTGCTTTCTGCCTTTCTTTCCTGAACCTGATAGAAAAGTTTCATCACCAGCCTCATAAGAACTGCCTGTGCTTCTTGTCTTACCTACAAGCTTTGCATTTTTCACTTCCTCGGACTCTTTCATACGCTTTAGATATATATGTGCATTTTCCTGCTTTAAAGGTGTTATATCTCCCATTTTAAGGACACTGTATTCGTCCTGTGTCTGTATTATATAACCGTCTGATATAAGCTGGGCTATAAGCGGTCTTAACTCAGCTTCTTTCATTCCTGCAAGCTTTCCATATGATTTATAATTAACAGCTCCAACCTCTTTAAGCCTTGCCCTGTCAGCTCCAAGCAGAGTTCCTATAACTATGCCCTGTCCAAATCTTCCCTTGGTTTCTGCTATACAGTTAATGACCCATTTTGCCTGCGCTGTCATATCAATTTCTTCATATTCACTATTGCAGTTGCCGCAATTACCACATACTCCGGTTACATTTTCTCCAAAATAATTAAGTATGTAATTTCTTAAACAGCCCGTTGTCTTGCAATACCCCTCCATTACATACAATCTATGCAGGTCACGCTGTTTAATAACGTCTATATCCTCATATTCAACGCCTTCAAATTCTTTCTTATCAAGAAGGAACTTATCTATTATCACATCCTGTGCAGAAAACAGCATTATACACTGTGAGTCCTCTCCATCTCTGCCAGCTCTTCCTGCCTCCTGATAATAATTCTCCATACTCTGTGGCATATTATAATGAATTACATATCTTACATTTGACTTATCTATTCCCATTCCAAATGCATTAGTAGCAACGACCACCAATGACCTGTCATATATGAAATCGTCCTGATTTCTTTTTCTTTCTTCATTGCTAAGTCCCGCGTGGTATCTTGTGACACTTATCCCCATACTGCTTAAGGTTTCATATAAAGTGTCCACATTTTTCCTTGTTGCGCAGTAGATAATTCCACTCTCATCAATATGCTCTTTAACATAATTGCTTATATACCTGTCCCTATTCTTGCCGCTTATATGCTCTACGCTGTAGTAAAGATTTTTCCTGTCAAAGCCAGTAATTACAACCTTAGGATTATCAAGCCTTAATATACACTCTATATCCGTCTTTACTTCGTTGGTTGCTGTCGCTGTAAATGCACTGACAACCGGTCTTGCTGGAAGGCTGTTTATATAATCAACTATCTTTACATAGCTTGGTCTGAAATCCTGTCCCCACTGTGATATACAATGTGCCTCGTCAACCGTCACCATTGATATATCTGCCTGCTTGGAGAACTCACAGAACTTCGCACTTTCAAGCCTTTCTGGTGCAATATATATAATCTTGTATATGCCATTAAGTACCATATTTAATGTGCCGTCTATCTCACTTTCTGAAAGCGTGGAATTGACATATGCCGCATTAATTCCGACATCGTTAAGTGATTTCACCTGATCCTGCATAAGTGAAATCAATGGGGATATTACTACTGTAATTCCTGAAAGCATCATAGCTGGCACTTGATAACAAAGCGACTTTCCTGCTCCTGTCGGCATTATCGCAAGCACATCTTTCTTTTCTAAGATTGCATTAATAATATCTTCCTGCCCAGCCCTAAAGGAATCATATCCAAAATATTCCTTTAATACCTCTTTTGAATCCATCACATATCCCTTTCTTAATATCTATTGCAATATTATCTGCTGTCTGAATAATTACTCTATTATTCAATCCTGTGCAAAAGCCCGTAACACATTCTGACTATAACTTTAATATTAACATATAATCGCCTATTATTCTATCTTAATAATTAATTATCAATAAGCACCAGTCAATTATATCTCCAGACTTCCAATAAACATTACTATCATAATTCCATATAATGATAAATAAATCTGTTATTCATAAGTTAACAAATATCATTTTGCCATAATTTAATTATTATATGTGCTATACTTGTATTAATTAATTCGTGAGTATACAACTTACAGATACGAGGTGGCTATGAATAATACACATACATACTGCAATGCACAGCGCCCAGATGCCAGACAGGGCACTGTAACTACTAATACAGACAATAAACTTATTAACAGACTTGATATAATTGCCAGTTTTAATCCACATTTAACAGATATTAATCCCCAATCTCCACTATCAGTTGGCAATGGGCGGTTCTGCTATACTGCCGACATTACTGGTATGCAGACTTTATATGAGGAATACTCAGCCGAAACTCCACTCTGCACAATGGCTGAATGGGGCTGGCATACTAAGAAAGCTGATAACGAAAAAGGCTTCTATACTTTAGACGATGTCAGAATGACACCATACAATTACTGCAAACGAACTGTCACTTATCCACGTGTAAAATACGAGGGCAATGAAGCCGCCTACGACTGGGTAAGACAGAACCCTCATAAGTTCAATCTTGCAAAAATCGGACTTTATTTTCATAATGAACCTATTCAAGCCGGCAGCATTTATTGTATAAATCAGACATTAGACATAACAACTGGTATTCTTAAAAGCAGTTTCAGGCTTAATGTTAACAGGCATAAAAATGCTCGTACACTTAATAATATTGCCGCTGATAATATAAAAACCAATGCTATTAGTGATAATCTCGTAACTGTATACACAGTATGCGATGATAATTCTGACACCGTTGCATTTCATATAAGCTCAGGTCTTTTGCAGTGCGGACTTAGCATTAATATTGCCTTTCCATACGCTTCCTGTGATATAACAGGTTCAGACTGGAATAACACTAACGGACACAGCGACTTTCTTAACGCTTCCCATATACACCGGCAGATAGATGATACGGCTTACTATGTCAATTTTAATATAAATGGAACTGGCACCTCACAGCATACTGCTAATAATAGTATAATTACATCTGATTCTAATGTTACTATTAATAAATGTAATAACTCTGCTGCCACTATTAAATCTAACGGTATACACAGCTATAATATTATAACTACTGATGATGAACTTAATATGTCCGTTAATTTCAATAAATCAATATACACACCTGCCACATACGACACAATTGCCGGTAACAGCAGACATTTCTGGCACAACTACTGGACAACTGGAAAGTTTCTTAACTCTGATAATAAAGAGCTTATGCGCCGTGTAATATTGTCGCAGTATCTTCTTGTGATTAATGACAGCGGCTATATTCCACCTGCCGAAACTGGTCTTACCTGCAATAGCTGGTATGGCAAGGCGCACCTTGAAATGCACTACTGGCATATGGCATGGGCTCCTTTATGGGGACACCCTGAACTGCTTACACGAAGCTTTGACTGGTATATTGATATATTAGATGAAGCTAAGAAAAATGCTTCACGCAACGGCTATAAAGGTGCACGCTGGACTAAGATGGTGTCTTACACCGGTTCGGACTGCCCGTCAAAGATTGCACCACTTCTTGTCTGGCAGCAGCCACATATAATCAATATGTTACAAATCGTAATTGATAATAATACCTCTGATGATTTTGACGTTAAGGCATATATGAGCAAATACTGGATACTTGTAAAAGAAACTGCCGTGTTTATAGCTGATTATCTTGTATATGACCCGATGTCCAATATTTACAATATAGAAGCACCTGTAATTCCAGTTCAGGAACGTCATCTGCCAGAGGATACAAGAAATCCTATATTTGAACTTGCATATTTCAGATATGGTCTTTTGATTGCCTCAAAATGGGCTTATGAATTAGGTTTTACTGATGAAGCCAGCCAATGGCACAATATTGCAATGCATATAGCACCACTTCCAATTAATGACGATGTATACATTGCACATAGTAACTGCCCTGATACATTTACTAATAAAGCTATAGACCACCCTCTTATGCTTCAAATCTATGGTATGCTTGACGGCTATGGTGCAGAGGATATTGTCGATAAAGATATCTACCGCAACACCCTTATGAAGGTAATTGATGTGTGGGACTATTCTACATTATGGGGCTGGGATTTTGCTGTTATAGCAATGGCGGCTCATAAGCTTGGACTTGATGACATTGCCTTAGAACAGTTACTTATTAACTCCCCTAAAAATGATTATGTAGAAAGCGGCAACAACAGGCAGAACTCTCGCAAAGATTTACCTTTGTACCTCCCCGGTAATGGAAGCCTGCTTCTTGCCGCCGCCAGAATATTTAATATATAACTTAGAATTATATGCGGATTTTCCTGTAATACAGCCGACAGCCTACATCATTGCCAGGCACAACTGGTATATCATTGGCTATTGGCTGTTATAATACATTTGCCGCTCATAACAGACATATCTTTAGTTCCGTCTATAATCTTTCCGTTAATAAATGCTTTCTGCATAATCAATGCCCTGCCTTATTAATATAATTTAGAACTGCTTCTTACTGGTTCACTTGTAAGATTAACTCCTAATCTGTTAAAAGTCTTGGTATCTGCCTCTGATAACATTACAGATGTATGTACCTGACAGCCCTTAAGATCAGGTATCTGTTCTAATGCTTTCTTGGCATTCTCATTAGCTACAGATGTCATCGCAAGTGCAATAAGAATCTCGTCACTATGAAGTCTTGGGTTTCTGCCGCCAAGATATTTAACTTTAAGCTTCTGGATTGGCTCAATATATTCTGGCTTTATAAGCTTCTCATCGTGCTTGATTCCTGCAAGATACTTAAGTGCATTAAGTATAAGTGCTGAGGACGCTCCAAGAAAATCCGTAGTCTTAGATGTAATAACTGTACCATCATTAAGTTCGATAGCGGCACACGCAACACCAAGCTCCTCTGCTCTCTTCTTAGCTGCAACAGTAACCTTTCTGTCATCTGTTGTAATCTTAGCCTGCTTCATTAAAAGCTCAATCTTATATACTTCGCTCTCAGAAGCTTCTTCCTTTGCCACTCTGTTGACTGCATCATAATATCTTCTTATAATCTCCATTTTGGAAGCTTCACAGCAGGCTTCATCATCAATAATACAATTGCCCGCCATATTAACACCCATATCTGTAGGTGATTTATAATATGTATTCTCACCGTAGATTTCCTCTAATATAGCATTAAGAACAGGATATATCTCTATATCACGATTATAATTAACTGCTGTACTTCCATATGCCTCAAGGTGGAATGGGTCAATCATATTAACATCATTAAGGTCTGCTGTAGCCGCCTCATATGCAAGATTGACAGGGTGCTTAAGTGGAATATTCCATATTGGAAATGTCTCAAATTTAGCATATCCTGCCTTAATTCCTCTCTTATTCTCGTGATATAACTGTGAAAGGCAGGTAGCCATCTTACCACTTCCCGGACCCGGTGCTGTAATTACTACCAATGGTCTTGTTGTTTCTATGTAATCGTTCTTTCCAAAACCTTCTTCACTTACAATCATAGGAATATTAGATGGATATCCGTCTATAACATAATGCTGGTATACCTTTATATTCTTCTTTTCAAGCTTTTCCTTGAACTGTACTGCCGCATTCTGTCCTGTAAATTTAGTGATAACAACACTTCCTACATATAAACCCTTCTTCTCAAATTCGCCAATTAATCTAAGCACGTCTACATCATAAGTAATACCCAAATCTCCACGGACTTTATTCTTCTCAATATCAGCTGCACTTATTACGATTACTATCTCAGCAACATCTGATAGCTGCATAAGCATCTGAAGCTTGCTGTCTGGCTGAAATCCCGGAAGCACTCTTGAAGCGTGGTAATCATCAAATAATTTGCCTCCAAATTCAAGATAAAGCTTGTCACCAAACTTACCAATTCTTTCTTTAATGTGTTCTGACTGAATTTTTAAATATTTGTCATTGTCAAATCCTGTTCTCATAAAACTCCTCATTAATTATTTTAATTATTCCTTCGTTTATTTATTAATATATTAATATTAACATACATTTCAGCACAAATACATATCAACTTTATATTATTTTACTCCGCTTACTTTAGTTGATACTACTGATGTTAAAGGAACCATTTTAACACTCACACTTCCGTCTTTCTTTCTTGTAATTAATGTTCCGCCTCTTTGTGTATACTGCTTCTCAATACCCTTGTATCCAAGGTAATCTATCGACATTCCATAAGTAAGCTGTATACCTTTATACACAAGTGATAATGTATTTAAGTGGTCGTGTCCACAAAACATCCATTTTATTACGCCATTATCAACTGCACTGTTAAAAAATATCCCCTTAAACCTGGATATTCCAAAATGGTCATTCTTCTCGCCAACACTTCCGTGCTTATATATTACATCATTATCACCAAGCTTCATACGCTCATAAGCTTCCTTAAATTCCCTGACAGGCATATGGAAAAAAGCCATTGCCTTGATATTCTCATCTTCATTTTTAAGGCTGGTTAGCTTATTCATACACCATTCAGTCTGATCCTTGTGTATACAATCAAATCCGCTGTAGAACCAGCCTCCATCACCATACATATTAGAGTCAAGCATAACAAGCGGAAGCACAGCTTTATTATTATCATCAACAAGATTAATAAAGAAATTCCCCACTCCGTAAATATATCTGTTACCTTTAGTGAATATACAATATTTTCCCTCAGCAAATATATCAGCAAGCTCGTCCTTATTACAAAATGCACCAAGCTCACAGTCGTGGTTACCAAAGCACAATGTATATGGAATTTTAAATCTGTCCATAAATGCTGTAAGAATTCTTGCCTGTCTTCCATTATTCATAGTTCCAGACTTAGGAAAAAAAGGGAATATAGAATCACCCGTAAGAACAATTAAATCCGGCCTGCTCTTTTTAATAATCTTGGTAACCGCACTAAGTGCAAGCTTATCCTTCTTTCCTGATAATATTCCAAATCCAAGATGAAGGTCTGTAAGTTGTAGAATTTTATAATCTTTATCTGTATCTATGTGAAGATTGAAAGTTTCATTATCTATCTTAGTAAAATTATGAGAATTATACATATATATGTTCCTTTCATTTTCTTAATTATTACAGTTATACATTTAACCACCGTCTTGCTCATTAACTTAATGGTATAAGTGCCCCGACAGCTGATATTATAGTCGATATTACCATAATTATCTGGAATGGGAGTGTGCCTATAACACCACATATCGGACTGCTGCCAGCCTTCTTTCTAGACTTTCCATAGGTAAGTACAAGCATTATGCTCACAAGCACAACAACACCGCTCATAATTCTTGTAAGCACTATAAAGCTGCTCACACCGAATATTGCAAATAATATACATGGAATAGTTGCTATAACCCAGCTTATTCTGTTGCCAATTCCTATCTGTTCGTGAACTACATCTCTTAATGCAAGTGTATTAGACCAGAAGGTTGTAAGCAGTGCAAAAAGTGAGAATATACCAGCAAGTATCATAGCCCACGAACCTATGCTCTCACCTAACTGCATATATGCTAATTCCTTATCAAGTGTTCCCTTAGTTCCAAGAAGCACCGTAAGCGTAACGATAAGCACAAGTATTGATGATAACGCAAAACCTATAAATATTGACTTTCTTATCTTATGTGGGTTGCCATCAAGTCCCTTAACAACCTGTATTACCGCCTGATTAGCTGATGTTGCAAATACAACCATACTATATAAAGCAAGCAGGTTATTAATATGAAATGGTGCTGTATACAAAACATTTAGTGGTCTTGTAAATGTTCCAGCTGTCATAATAACAACTATAACCATAAGAAAACTTACTGCATATTTCTGTGCGATACCTACCGCTTTCATTCCAATAAACACTACACTTCCTGCAATCAGATAATATATAAGCTGTGCCACCCACAGCGGCATATGAAACCAATTAACAAATATCTGTGCACCACCATTAATATTGCCACTGACACCTATCATTATGGCAAGTCCATATACAACAAACATTATCCAGCTGAATACTTTCTTCATTCTTCCCTTAAAAAGCTCTCCTTCAAAGCTTTTAACAAGCTGTACACCTCCATTGTTAAAAGAAAGTTCTGCTATGATAAGATGAAGAATAACATTTACTACATAAGCAAGTCCCACCATCCATACAACATCTAACATACTGTTTCTTGTTGCCAGATATGGAACAGCTATAATTCCTGTACCAATGCTGTTACCCATAATCATACTTATCGCTTCAAAAGTTGTAAGCTGAGCTTCTGAATTAATCGTCTTTGGCATATATTCACCTCTCGCAATTCTCATAATATTAATTAAAACTAAACGGGCTGCTGCACAAACCACAATTCACACAATATGCGAATAAGCAACAGCTTATAAATAACTCATACTGTATTAATTATGTCTGGTGCAACAGCCCTTTCAATCTACTTTGCTGGAATCTGCTTATCCATCTTTAATATGTGGTTCTTTAACCATTCAAGAAGGTAATCAATAAGCTCGAACAGATACTCCTGCTGTCCATCGTCAACTTCTTCCATATTAATCCCTGTAAGTCTGTCAACAAATGACTCGTGTGCAAGCTTCTGAGCTGCTAGTCCCTCGTATCCTATCTTTTCCATATACTCCTCCTCATCTTTAAAATGAAGCTTAGTATAATCTTTTAACTCATTAATTATTGAAACTATATGGTCATACTTATCGTGTAAATAATAGTCATTAATAACTTCATATGTACGCTCTATAATCTCAAATAACTTCTTATGCTCTGCATCTACAAAATCAATATCTGTCTTGTATTCATCTGTAAATTCAAACATACCCTTCTTGGCTGTGCTGACATTTTCAGCTTTCTTAGAATCCTGTGTCTTATGAACAACAGGCTCTAACTTTCCAATCATAATATCACTTCCAAGGATATGGTGGTAAAGCCACTTAGCAAGGAACTTTACAAGCTCAGCTAATTCCTTCCTGCTCTCCTCATCTGTCATATTATCAAAGTCCACTGATTTAACTTTATTAGCAAAGTCTGTATGCTCCTTCTTCTGTCGCATAAGTTCAGGGTCATTAATTGACTCCATATATGCTTCCTCGTGTGCAAAATGCTCTGCGGCATAATCAACAAGATGTGCCACAATGCTCTTTACTGTCTTAACATCAACAGCCTGTTCCTCTAATAATGCCTGTGCTTCATTAATTATTTTAAAAAGCTGTTCGTGTTCTTTATCAATTGACTCAATTCCTGTCATACAGTCTTTAGTAAACTTATACATAATATTTCCTCCAATCCTGACATATTCACATAAGTAAATAACAATATGCTTATATATTTCATTCTATTATATATATTACTCAATCTCAATAGTCATTGTGCTATTTTAGCAATAATTACTTATTCTGTGTATGTCTTAATATATAATATGGTGTAAAATCATACTCCAAAGTATCAGGCTTTTCAACCTTTAACACTTCCCATTTTGATATGCAAGGGTGTGTCCTGGCATACAAGTCTTTCCTGTCAGCCTTCTCATATTTAAAGCCGTGTGTAATCATAAAGATATTCCATCTTCTATGCTCTATACGCTCAAGTTCCTCTTTATCAGAAAATGTATATGCCTTCTTGTCACACACAAGCCATTTCTTAATGTCCTGATGAAGCGACTGTGCTATGCTTGATTCACGGTCAAATATGCTCATCTTATGCCAGGCAGCATTAAGCTTTGCCTGACTGCTCTCAACCGAAAGTGCTTCCTCTGATAACACATCTTCTATCTTTAACATAAACTCATCGTTAAGAACCTTACCCTGCTTCTTATATTCATTTATAACATCATAAAGCACATTATATCTATGGTTAAACATCTTAGCTTCATCGACAATATAATGGTCTGTGAGTGACTCATATGAGAATATATCCCTATTCTGTTCAATTGTGAACAAGTTCTTCTCATCATATATCTTGGAAATGTTGTTGCTGTCCTTCATTCTTATAACTACAGGAATGTTAATGCATTTATCGCCCTTCTTATAAAGAAGCTGCTTTAATTCAATAATCGTGTTAGCCATAGAATGTGTGTCGCCCATAGCAACTACAAGATATGTAAAAGGCTTATCAGCATTACACTTCTTGAATATTTTATTAAACTGTAATGTTGTAGCATCTGTTTCCCAAAATCTTATTTTGATATGTCCGTCTATTCCAAATCTGTCATTATTCTCCTCAAATGGGAAATTTAACTCATAATATTCTGCTTTCTCACCTATAAATACATCTTCAGCTACAAGCTTTAAACCATCAAGTGCATCTACACTGAAATTCTTCATAAATGAACCGATTATCGACTTCATATCCTTATCAAATACATCTATACATATATCAGACTCCGCTGTTAACACTGCCATATTAATCCCCTGTATAAGCGTACTCTGTCCGAACTCACCAAAGCCTATAATACCAAGATGAACATCATAATCATCACCTGTATTAACCTGATATACAGGATGTTCCTTGAACATTTTATTAACTGCCATTCTGTTGACATCTATTATATTAAGGTCAAAATTCTTCTCCTCAAGTCTGTCATAATACTGCTTAATAAGCTGGCTCATTGAGTTATCACTACAGCTTAAATATATCTGCTTATATGAAGCATTATCTCCTGAGGGCTTCTGCAAGCTGTTGCATATACTTCCTATAACCTTAAGATATTCAATATTCTCCATCGCATTGTCATCACAAAGAATAATATCTGCATATTTAGTTATATCGATTGTCTTCAATATATCTTCAATAGACATATCATCATACTTCTGTCTGTAATTTACGCCTTTATTCATATATTTAAGCTTAGCTTCTTCGGTCATTGCACCTGTCTCTATCGTAGTTATACGGCATTCCTTTGCAAGTCCGCTAATAAACTGCTTTTTATATGCTCCCTCACCTATAAGAAGAATTCTTTTCTTACCACGCTGGCTTAAAAGGCTTCTTACATAGCTTGCCGGCTTGCGGACAAGTATTGCCAAAGCACCTACAGTACATAAAGGTGCTATAATAACTGCTATGCAATACACATATGTAAGGATAATGGTGAACACTCCACCACCCGCAGTCTTAACATATTCAAGTGCATCTGCCTGGTCAATATCAGGGTCAATCTTGTATGCCTTAATCGCATTCTGGATATTAAGCATTACCTTAAGAAATGGACTTTCCACACTATGGTAATAGAATATACCCTCAAGTACACATATAACAAACACTGCTATAGCTGTATACCACAAATAATCCTTATATTTATTTCGTTTCATTCTGTCCTCGTTTCTTCGCACTTTTCATTCATTATTATTAATATAGTATTAGTGCTTGGTTTGTTATATTTATTATATAATTTTGGCTGTTTTTTTACAATATTGATTTAAAAAAGAATGTGCAATGCACATTTCCTCTCCGGGTACAATTAACTGCGACAAACTACAGCTTCATACAAGTGTGCATCACTGGCACATAAAAAGCCCAGCATATTTTAAGATGTAATGTCAGCTTTCTGACTATACTGCTTAAATATACTGGACTTTTTATGTGTTAATCTAAAAATTTAATGTGTTAATTTAACAGATTGATTTTCACTCTGCCACTTTAATCTTTGCCCTAACGGATTAATCTTTACTCTGACATATCAATTTTTATTTGACTGCATCAAGTAAGTAATTATATCTTTCCATTTTACCATCTAATAAATCAAATATAAATTTCTCTGAGTTGTCTGATACCTGATCATAATCTTTCATACCATCAAACTCACCTTCAAGATAACCTTCCATAAACTTATTCTTATTCTTAAGATTATCTAATACAATATTGTAATTATCTAAATCTATGCAATAACGCATAACTGCCTGAACCTGTGATTCCATATCCTCGATTATCGGAGCAAATTGCTGTTCGGCAGCATTATCCCATTCAACGCCCTCAGCTTTAGCGTTACTAAAACTTCTTCCTATGAATTTACCACCGAATTTTAAAACAAGTACAACACCAGCAACGCCTAATACCTTGCCAAGCCAGTCTCCTGATGCAAAGAAATACCATACGCATACTGCTAAAAGTGCAAGCACAATAATAGCTGGAATAAATGCCTTCGTCTTGTCCTTCTTCTTTTCTTTCTTTACAATATCTCTCTGTGAATCTAAATCTTTTCTCATTGACTCAAAGCCTTCAAGTAATTCCTTTATGCTGTCCTCAATATCTTTTTTACCATACTCTGCACATTTCTTAATAAATGCAGTTACATTATCAATTATTCCTGTTTTATCGGAATCAGGACAATCTAAAGCTCTGCTTATAAAACCATTTCCATAGAAAAATGACTGACTTCCCATTTCTTTATCATCATCATCAAAATAATTGCCATCACATACGAATAAAGCATACCTGTCAACAGCTTCAAAATCTCCTGTAAGAGCTCTATATAAGCCATACCAGGCCTTTGACTTATCAGGATTTTCTTGTGTTGCTTTATCATAAAGGTCACTGGCTATATCCCAGTCTTTTTTCTTTAAATGCTGTTCGGCTTTTTCAATTATTGCATCAGGATCTATATTATTGCTATTCATAAGCTTACTGATATCATCTTTTAAATCTTGATGCATACTGCTTATATGCTCATCTGTCTTTCTGAATTCCTTTGAATGATTATGTATTAAAAACACATTATCACACGCCATACAAGCATACTTTTCTTCTGTTAACTCTTTAACCTGTTCACTTCCGCAATTTGGGCATTTTATCGCCTTCATATCTTTACTGCTCCTTTGTATTCTTTATTTTTCTTATATCAAGCTGTTTAACAATCTCATTACATTTTGCTTCAAATAAAGTATTATCTGTAATATCAGCTAACTCAGCTATCAACCCTTTAATTCTTAAATTCTCCTCTATAGCCTTTGGAGAACTCACCGGATTTTCATATCTCATTCTCTCGTAAAGCTTGTCTATATTCGCTTTATTGGCTGTATCCTGTACATTAACCCTGCATATTTCCAAATCTTTAATTAATTCTTTAAAATCCTGTATAGATTGCTTCTCTTTATTATCTACATCTTCTATATACTTATTGCTTCCCCACAAAATCATCTCAAATATTACAAATCCTAACAGTATAGCCGCCTGTATAAGATAAGAATAAATGCTGTATCTTTCTGGAAACTTTGAACAGAATTTAAAAAATACATATAACTGGACTACCATATATGCCACACTGTAATAAAGCATTGGCATCTTTAGTGCTGCTTTTTTCTTATCCTGCTTGTGATACACATACCAGCTAAATACCGGTTGTATCAGTAATGCGATAATACAAAATATATATTTCATCATACATTTCTCCTTGTTCCGCAGTTCATACAAAACTGTGCATTAGCCGGCATAACTGCTCCACATTCCTGACAATACACTTCTTTAGGAGTGACCTTCTCACCACAATTCATACAGAACTTAGCCCCCTGTGGCAGTGGGCTGTTACATTTACTGCACACCAGCGAAGCCCCCTGCGTATTCATTGAATCACCCTGTACGCCCATTGTGCCACCCTGCATATTCATTGCTGAATTCTGCATTGTGTTATTGGCATTTACTGCCGCTTCCATATTTCCTTTAAGCATATCGCCCATTGAAAATGCAAGTGGAATCTGTGCCATCATATTAGCTGGATTGCCTGCAAAACCCTCATTTTCTGCAAATGCCTTGCTGACATTAAACTGCTGTTCCTGCTGCCAGTTGTAGCCTTGTATCTCTCGTGATTTAGCAAGTCCCTGTGCCTCAATAACAGCCGCATCCCTGTTACCCATAGCTTCAAAACGCTTCTGTGCCATACTATTATCCAGATTCTTTAACTCAATTAAATCATCTTCATTAATATTAACTGCTGATAAGAAAAAATTAAGAATTTGAATTCCATATTCTGCTATATCATCTCTTATAAGCCCAGCAACATTTTCAGAAATATCATTCAAATGCTGGTTAAATTCATTGTAGCTGTACCTGCTAAGTTCCACTGCTATACAATTCTTAACCCTTGTAACTATCAAATCCTTAAAATATTTCTGGATATTTGCTGTAGACATTTCCTGTTCTGTTCCAACAAGATTAATCAGAAGCTTTCGTCCATCAATTATCTTAAGCCCAAATGAACCGCTTGCTCCTGCACTATAACTATAGCCATAATTAGGGTCTTTTACTGTAACCTGGCTTGGTGTTCCCCAAGGTATATCCATCATTGTTGCAAGATTAATGAAGTATACTTCTGTGTGAAATGGAGATACTCCACCTGTAACAAGATTTCTAAGCTTTGAAATTAATGGAATATTCTTAGTTTCCAATGTGTAACGTCCAGCCTTGAAACTATCTAATGCCTGTCCATCACTGAAAAAAACTGCTTCCTGTGACTCGTGTACAATAAGCTGTGATAATGTATTAAAATCCTCCGCAGGATGCTTATATATAAGAATGTCATTATCACCTTCATATTTAATAACTTCCTGTATTGCCATTTATTTTCTCCTGTAAAATACGTACTTTTTGCTAAGTATAGCACATAACTTCCATTTTGGATACTATTTTCTTCTATTTTGGATACTTTTTTCTTCCTTATTGGATACAATTTTTAATGTGTGTTAATAAATTTCCAGCCATATTAATATATGGATTTTATAAATCCACCATTATTTACCTATATTTAGTACCTGAGGATTGGAGCTATATGTCAGAACGAATTAACCAGCACTTAAATCCACTTGTTGGAAATAATATAAGAAGACTCCGCAAGGAACGTGGACTGAAAGCAACTGAGGTTATTGCCAAGCTCCAGCTTGAAAATGTCAATGTAACAACCGGCATTTTCAGTAAAGTAGAAAATGGCTACAACAACCCTACAGTTGATATGCTTGTCGCCCTTACCAAAATATTTGAGTGCGATTTCAATGAATTTTTTAAAACAGAGTGAGAACAATTCTACTATATGATTATATATGTGGATTGTTCTCACTTTTTTGTACAGTAACACTCTGCCTTAATAATGGAGCGTGCTCTGTTTCCAAGCTTTGTCTGCACTCTGTCTTCGTACCTTAATCTACGCTCTTCTGTCCTAAATCTTTCTCCTTCTTTAGATACACAACACCGGCATATATACGCTCTATTGGTCTTAACACACTTTCTATAAATTCTATGTCCTCATCTATAATATCTACAAGTTCATTACTGCCATCTGATGTGCTTTCTATCTTTAGTACTACAAGATTTCCTGCAAATATTCTCTCAGGCTTTAAACTTTCCAAATCTTTATTACTTATTTTATTGTGAACTGTATTTTTAACATCTGCTGATTTTTTATCTGTTTCATTATTAACTGGAAGTCTGTAAAATGCCCTGTTAAGCGTTCTGCCCTGCACTACTGCATCTTTTTCAGCTATTAGTAACAGACCGTCATTCAGCCACACAATATCAAGTTCATCTGTACCGCAGCCTTCATCAATATTTTTACTGTCAATTCTTCTATCAGCACATTTACATAAGATATATTTTCTTACATATGATAATTTATCGCCTGTCCATTCTGTGTAACCTTTGTATACAACGCCATTCTGTGCACACATATAATATGCCTTTATCATCTTAGTGAGTGTTCTCTTAGAAATCCTTCCATTCATCATCTGATAAATCATCTTGCATATCCTCGTCATATTCTCCTGAATGTGATGGCTTTCCGCCTATCAACTCCTCAGTATTATTATCTGCAGCTGGTCCACAGACACGACCCATAGTGTTGAATACGTCAGCCGTTGTCAGACAGAAATTATTACCTATGCCAGGTATAACCATATTGGTTGTTGCCTGAAAACCGTCAAGGCAATAAGGCTTGGACTTTCCCTCATCAAATACTGTATCTGCAATAATAGAAGTCTTTGGCTGATAGTCATACACTGAAATATCTACATAGCCTTTAGTAAGAAGCATATCCAGAATTCTCTGCACCTCACTATACTGAAGATTTCCGACCAATACAGCATCTTCATTTACTGCAAATACCGATATATCATCATCTCTGCCATCTTTTAACTTAAACAGAATACCTGTTATATCTTCTTTGCTGCTATTTGCCTTTGCTACCATACGCAGTGTATCTCCATTAAATGTAAATCTTTTTTCAACTATTGGTTCTGCCTTTTTAATCTCTCTAACTGCTCCATTGTTTAATTTAACTACCATAATGTCCTCCATTCTTGCGCTGCTTCTAAGCGCATCTCAAGTTTGTGCAAAGCACAAATCCTGCGTGTGAAAAATCTTATTTTTCACACTATCCTCCATTCTTACCTGTTATAACAGGTACTTGAATTGATTATCAGCTATACAGCCTTTATCTTATCTTTAGGAACTCTCTTTCCTATCGACAATTGAAGCATAATAAAAAGCAGCCTGATTTTCCAAGCCGCTTTTTTTAATCTTTAAAATATGCTATTTTACTGTATCTGCAATTTCAAAAAAATTCTTCATCGCATAAATTCACTATCAGAACATTTTCCAATGGGAATTTCTTATAAATTTGTCTATAAATTCAGGCATTGTCATTTTCCTTATATGTCCGCCATCACGAAACCCAACATCGTATTTGTCCATAAATGCCCTGTCGTCTGCCTCACTGCAATCTATATCCGTTATAAACGCTATGCTCTGTGGTCTGTTTCTGTCTTTATCACGATATACATAGACATATAATGGTTTAACATTGTGCATATTGAGCATTTCCCTATATATAACTTCAAGTGTTACATCATTCTCATAGTCAGCTTCTTTGCTTGAAAGCCTGTAATAAGGGCTATTCTCATTCTGGTTCTCAACATAAGTCTTCCAAGTCATAATCCAGTTGCCACGGTAGGTCTTAAGAACCTTAAGTATATCCATCATATGAGCACCGCTAAACTCAAATCTTTTATATTCCCTTATATATTTTGGCATATCTATATAAAGAAACTGCCTGTCAAATTGAAAATCAAGCCCCTGCTTAACTATGCTTGTGGAGATGCTTTCTATATTAAGATAATCAGCTTCTATAAGATGCAAATGTATTTTCTTTACATACATATCAGCAAATTTGCAGAAATCCTCTTTGCTTAATCCACATAACTGCTTTATCCTGCTTCTGGACATTTTCGTATCATCAAGATATGAAGATATATCGTCTACAACAAGCTTTCCGTCTTTATATGAATAAGTCTTCTCAAGCTTAGAATCAAGCCAGTATTCAGTCCGCAGACAATTGCACATAAAATACCTTGCCGCAAGCGTGTATTCATCATAACCTGTTGCACTCCAGTCCTGATATACACTAAACAGTGCAAGCCACTGGTTAATCTTGGATATCAGCACTTCCTTCTGCTTCTCGATACCCATCACTTCTATTGTCTTAGTAAATGCTTTGATGTGCTTGTATACTTTAACTGGTTTTTTCAATGCATTCTGAAACTGCACAAGCTGGTGATAATTCCTGCGTGCTAAAAGAACAATTCTGTTAGAATATCCATTTGCACAAAACAGCGGAACAAGTCCCATTTTGCCGAACATATCGAAAAATGTATCCGTCCTCTGGTCTGCCTGACTTATAATATAATGCAGCATTCCACGGTATATCTCATTACACTCAACCTCAGCATAATTAAGTGGTATATGCAGATTATGGTAAACCTGCTGTCTAAGCTTCATATCAGGTGAATACATATTCCAATACTTCTCCTTAAAGACGTCCTTAGGAAGCCCCAGATATTCAAGAAGCTGTGTCTGAGTATAAGTGTTATCTTTGCTCGCAAGCTGCTTACATATAATTGAATACACCTGCCTTTTCAGTTCCATTGGGAAATCCGTATAACCTGTATGTCTGCTTCTTAATTCACTTATTATATTCTTAACATCTTCGTACAAATGTATATTCACTCCTTGTGTACACACTACTTTAATTGCAGTAATTCACACTGATTAATTCCTGCATCCCAAAAATGTTCTGTGCTTAAACCCCTGACCTGGCATATTATTCCTGAATTCATTGCACCATGTCCGATTATTACAATATTCTTTCCATCCTCAAGCTGTGGTTCCACTACATTTCTAAGAAAGTCACCTGTTCTTTCAAATAACTTCTCAATGCTTTCCCCACCTTCAACTGCCTTATACTTTTCTGGTTCTTTAAATAATATATTAATCGGACAATCTAAAGCCCTTGCTGACTGTTCTGTTCCTTCATATATTCCAAAGCTCATCTCAACAAGCCTGTCATCTGTTATAATCGGAATATTGCGGTTTTTTAAAAATATCTCTGCCGTCTGTCTTGCTCTTGCCAATGGAGAACAATAGCATACATCAAGCGGCACATTTTTATAAACCGCTGCTGCCTCTTCCGCCATCTTTCTTCCAGCTGCATTGAGTGGAATATCTGTTCTCCCCTGCAGTTTATTTCTCTCATTCCAATCAGTCCTGCCGTGCCTCATTATGTATAACATTGTACTCTCTCCTTATCTTATGAAGTAGTATTTCGACGAGATGTTATTCTTATATTATAACACCTCATCTCCAGTATTAACAATGTGTTACAGCTCAATCTGAATTATGTATGTTACGCTGTTTCGACTTTCCTGCCTGTGCAGGCAGCATATATCTTATCTATCAACCTGTCACATAACAATGTATACGCCGCTCCTACTACATTTACACCTATTCTAAGTAAAACAGCATATTTAAGTCCGAACAATTCCGCCGCTATTGAAAGTGCGCCAAATGTATTAAACACTGTCTGCCACGAATAACCAGCTGAATATCCGACACCTATTCCACCTATCATACCGATATAAGGATACATCGACTTTGGAAGCACAATATACATAATTGAAAAAATCAGACATCCAACAATGTTAAATGCACCTCTCTTGCCTGCCCGTCCTTCTATATCCTTTGAAAATGGCAGGCACACTGACATGCACGCTATACCTATCCACATTGCTCTTGGAATATTAAGCAAGTTCATGACAAACATTGCACTTGATACTATAAATGTAAGCTTGATATACCATCTGTTTCTTGCCGAATTAATATTGAATTCATAGAATAAATCCTGGAATGTTCTTCGATATGGTCTGTTCTTCTGGTTCTTATAAAAGATAATCATACAAATTACCATACCACAAAGAAGTCCGATAACCCTTAACACATAGTCCTGTCCTGTAACGTCATACCCCTGTAATAACAGATAACCAAGCACAAATGTCGAATGATTATACATAATTACATTATGACAGCCCATTATCATAAGAAGCATTATACATACTATATTAATAAGAAATGCTGCAAATGGTGGCACCATATTACTAAGCCTTGGTCCTGCTATCAATATAGCATATATTCCCATAATTGACAAAAGTCCATGTGATGTCTTTATTCCAAAATCTGCCTGTCTTAACACAAGCACTGCAAGAAGTACTGTAACACCTACCACACTGTTAGCACTGCCTAGAAGCTTACTGAATATTGTAACAACTGCTACACAGAATACCATAACAAGGTAAACCTTGAAATTATATATTAATATATGTTTTCTTTTCTCTTTAGCATCTTTTGTGTTCTTAATAAGCTGTTTAGAGCCTGCAGAACTTAACTGTAATTCCTGATAAAATGTCATAAAACCACTCTGATCCTTTCATCCCCATATATTTATTGAGTTACATTTCATATGATTTGTACTCAATAATCATCTTCTTTTTATAATTTTAATGATGATGAAATAAGATGATAGGGTGGAGTAATATAACACTATTCCTTGCTATTGTCAATTATAAACTTATAACCCTGTCTGCCATCTGTATTGTTGATGTCCTGTGTGCAATCATTTGCTATTTAGTTTCTTCACTTTGCAAAATATCACTTAATATTTTTATCTGCTTTACTATATTATCCTTTATACTGCCCTTAATATAGACATCATTCAAATCATTTTTACTATACTGTAAATATGTATTATTGGTTAATTCTACTAACAAAGCTGTAAAATATCTTTCCCAGCTCATATACATACTGCTGTCCACATAATCCCACGTATTTTGTAATATTGCTGACAAATCTGCATTTTTAATAACACCTGATTTCAATATCAGCCATTCAAATGACTCTGGCAGATATAAATAACAATTATTATTCTGTCTGGCATATAATTCAATCTTTTCTACTTCCGAACCAAATGCAGCTCCATCTGCAACTACAAGTACATTTTTATCTTTTTTCAAATGCTTATATATATTCGATTTTCCATCTGCTGATATACACTGTAAATGTTCTGATGAATATACTTCTTTGAAAAACTGGTATCCTGCCTTGGAGTCTTCTGTTATAATATAATCCACTTTAACGCTTTCATTTACATTAACATTTGTATATATCTTATACATTTCGTTATATACATTTTTTAATGTTCCATATTTACCGGAATTTCTTATGCCATATATCTCATCTACACTATATGGAAGTGTTTCAAGTGTCTCTCTTGTTATTATAACGAAATAATTGTCTGACTTTTTTACTTCTTCTGCAAACTCTACACTTGATACGAACTTATTTCCCTCATCTATAAAAATTATGCTATTCTTCATCTCTGCCAATAAAGCTTTCCAATATCGCCCCTGCAAAATATGACATTCCCTGTCGCATGCTAATCTTATTCCGCTATCAGCTCCATTTTCCTCATACTCTGATATCATATCTGCCAGTGTTGTCTTACCGGTTGCACTATCACCTTTTATTATTGTAATATTACGTTTTACCTCGAAATCATATCTTATTTTCTTATTTTCTACTATTATTCTATACTTTCCTTTCATATATCCCCCTAGACATATGCCATAGCCTCATCTAATAATTCGCTCATATTGTGAACTATCTTTTCTGTATTAAGTACTTTTATGTTAAACCTTCCAGCTCCGAAATCCATCAAATGCCTCAGATTAATAGTTACATCTTCATTTTCAGATATTTTTAGAAGCCACTTTGCACAATTATTACCACAGGTTGAGGCATTAAATATTTTCTCTTTATCATTTATTATTAATATTAAGGTTTTTGTTCCACCAGATAACGCAAGTGGTGATATCTTACCCAACACTGGACTTTCTATAAGATTGCTGTCAATAACTTCTGATTTATCAACATCTTTTATTATATCCCTGACTATAGGTTCTGTTATCCAGTTATCCTCATATGTATTTTTAAAATATACTGCTGTATTATATACAGCTTCTTCCATATCTCCATAATATATATTTAACATATCCTGCCCCTTTCCTATAAATTAAATATATCTCATCAATATATTCTAATTATCACAAAATATATCAATATCAATAATATGCTATATTACTAATAATGTATTATTATATCAAAGCATTTCTATAAAGCAAATAATCTATACTTTAAATTAAGGTATCTACAAGCTTATAACCCTGTCTGCCATCTGTATTGTTGATGTCCTGTGCGCAATCATTATAATTGTCATTCTACCCTTTAAGTTCTGTAATGTTTCGTTTACTGCACGCTCCGACTCATTATCAAGTGCGGAGGTTGCCTCATCCATAAGCATTATCGGAGCATTTTTAAGGATTGCCCTTGCTATGGCTATACGCTGTCTTTGACCACCTGATACAGACATCCCCTTTTCACCAACAACTGTGTCATAACCATCTGTAAATTCTATTATAAACTGGTGAGCATTAGCCATCTTTGCAGCTTTAATAATCTCAGCTTCCGTGGCATCAAGCCTTCCCATTCTTATATTATCCATTATACTCATATTAAAAAGTATTGCATCCTGTGGAACAAGTGCAAAAAAGCTTCTGCCAGCCGCCAGACTTATATCATCAAGATTATTGCCGCACACTTCAATCATTCCACTGTCCGGCTTATAAAATCCCATAAGAAGCTTAGAAAGTGTTGTCTTTCCAGAACCTGAAGCACCTGTAACTGCCACGAACTCGCCTGACTTTATTCTTTCATTATAATTATCAAGAACTACAATCGGTGCATTATTTTCATCTTTTATATATGAAAATGTTAAATCACTTATCTTAACTGAATAATCAGCATTATTTAAAATTGTATTATGACCGCAAAAGTTGTTTATTTCATTAATTACAACATCCTCATTTATATCTTTATGATTTAGAATGTCCGATTTATTCAATTTTTTACTTTTATCCTCTGTTTCCTCATCAAGAAAATCAAATATATTCTGTGCATATGTCAGATACGCAATAAGCTCCGGAATATACTTTCCCATTTGCAGGAATTGTCTTGAAAAACGTCCATACATTGTATATATCGCCGCAATAGCACCAAGTGTTGTATAGCCCTTCTGCACGAATAATATTCCAAGTGCCAAAAAAACAAGATTACATATAAGGTCAAAGCCTGTATTAGCACATTCAAGCAAAGATGAAAACATATTTCTTTTATCAGACTTTACAGCATACACATCTGCCTCTTCATTATATCTGTCAACTGTTTTTCTTCCTGCCGGAAACATCCTTACCTGTATAATTCCCTGAATAAGATCTGTTATATGCTTTGTCATTATGCTGTTTGACTCAGACATTTTCTTACTTAAGCTTTTAAGCGGTCCAGTCAGAACCATCGTAACTCCTATCAGCACTGTATTTACAGCCACAAGACAAAGTGTAAGCTGCCAGCTGAGTGCAAACATAGGCACTAAGAATACAACTACCATTATAAATGGCATAACAACTCTTCTGAATCTTGAACCAAATATATCACCCATTCTTCCAAGGTCAAATGATACTTTTGATAACATTTCCCCACTATGGTGATTTTCATAATATTCACAAGGCAGCTTCATTTCGTGACTTAACACCTGTTCGTACAGCTTTCCATATATTCGCTTTGCTTCCACGTTATATCTTATGCAGGCAAATCTATATCCTAACAACACTATCACGCCTGTTATGACTATTATTACAACAGAACTTATAAGCCTGTCCCACTCGCCTTTCTGTGCTATGTCAACAACTATCTTCATAAGAAATGCTTCCATAACTGAAAACATTGCAAATGTTATGCTCATTCCTAATATGGAACCATAATACATAAAACGTCTTTTTCCCATAGTTCTCATAGTCCGTAAGAATAACTGCCATATTCCGGAATTCTTCTTATTATTATCCTTCTGCGTACATTTCTGCATATACCCCTCCTATATCAAGCAACTGTTTATGAGTTCCAGTTTCAACTATCCTTCCATACTGAAGTACAATTATCCTGTCGGCGTCTTTTATTGTAGACAATCTGTGTGCAATCGTTATGCTTGTTTTTCCTTTGCACAACCTGTCAAGAGCATCCTGTATAAGCTGCTCTGTTCCCTCATCAATAGCAGATGTAGGCTCATCTAACAACAGAATTGGCGTATTTTTTAATATTGCCCTTGCTATAGCAATACGCTGCCTCTGACCACCTGAAAGCTGGCTTCCACCCTCACTTATCACAGTTTCATATCCGTCAGCAAGTCCTTCTATGAAGTCGTGAATTCTTGCATCCTTACATGCATTAACAACTTCATCGTGAGTTGCATTAGTATTTCCATACCTGATATTTTCCTCAATAGTTCCTGGAAATAAAAATGTATCCTGTGAAACAAGCGCCATATTTTCTCTTGCGCTTTCAATATTCCATTCATTAATATCCATTCCGTACAGCTTATATGTTCCGGCACTGGCATGATATAAGCCGCATAACAGTCTGAAAATAGTAGTCTTTCCACCACCTGAGCTTCCGACTATTGCTATATTTTCGCCATTTTTAATCTTAAAGCTGACATCATTAAGAACATTTTCGCCCTCTTTATATGCAAACTTTATATTGTCAAATTCTATGGCATAATCTGAACTATGCCTGTCAGATATATCATTTTCAACATTACTTGTAACGGTCTTATTATGCGATATATCTGATTCTGTCTTGTCCCCAAAATGCTCATCTTTAGCCGAAAGTATTCCTTCAAGCCTTCCTATACACACCATACAGCCTGTTGCATCAACTATGGCAAACGGAATTCCTATAATCGACTCAACAAACTTTTCCAGAATAACGACAAAACCAACAAGCTCTCCAACTGTAAGCTGTCCATTTCTTACAAGCCATATGCTTAAAAATGCACATAATATAGAAGGAATCCATTGTATGAGTCTTCTTATAACTATCGCCGTATTGCTTATACCTGTTCTTATCTGCTCTGTTTCCACAAGCTCCTCTGACGCCCTATGCATTCTGTTTTCAAAATACTTCTGTAATCCAAAGGCTTTTATTATCTGATACCCCATTATAGCTTCATGATCAATCCCAAGCATTGCATCAACCTTTAAACGATATACTTTTGACACATCACGCATTTTCTTCACAAGAATATTTGACAGCCATATTACAAGTGGATAACTCACAACAACTGCAACAAAAAGCACTACATTTATCCTTCGCACATAATTGGCATATATAAGTGCTGCCGTAATATTTGTTATAATTGTTGCAAAATGCTCTGTCAAAAAGTTTTCCGCTTCTGCTATATCAGAATTCACCTTATTAATTATTGTTGCTGTACCTGCATTATCATAATATGAATAATCTATCCGGTATAACTTGCTGCTTATCTGTTTTCTGTATGAATTAATAACCCTTACCGCATATTTAAGCGAAAGCCTGCTTCCAGCAAATGAAAGTACAAAGCCTGATAATGTCAGATATGTAAACTTCACAATAATACTGTTAATATCAACAGCTTCGCCTGACAGCATATAATCTATGTTGACACTTATTATCTTATTGGCACTCACAATTATCTCATTCACAACAGCATTAAGAAGCAGTGCCATAATTATCAGATACGAATACCTGAGCATATTTTTTATAAAATTATTTGTTTTAAGATTAAACTTCTGATTCATATGTTATCCACCTCTTATTATGATTTAACTATAACTTATTCTTGCACAAAATTTTATTATTTTCATTAAATATCATTGCTTTTATGACGTATAATTTATAAAATTATGCTATGTCAATTATAACTTGGTTAAACCACTCAAGAATGGAGATTACTATGCCTCTTCCACTTAAACCCGGAGAAAATATTTATATAGACCACAAAATAAAAGAAGCAAGCTACGCAATGCCAGCAATGCAGGCTGCACATGACCACTACACCATCGGTTATATGGTATCAGGTGATCGAAGATGGATTGCAACTGATAACATACGTGTATGCCACGCCGGCGATTTTGGGATTGCTAAGCCTGAGGTTTATCACAGGAACTGTCCTATATCGGATGTTCCTTATGACAGATATGTAATAAAAGTTCGTACAGAAGTATTTGAACCTATTATTAAAATAATCGGACATACTCAATTAGATATTCTTTGTCGCAATTATCTACATTTTACCAAAGCTTCACAGAATGAAATACAAAAAATGTGTGCTGAAATGTTATACGAATACGAACGAAATTCTGACCACTCACAACTGCTTCTTCAGGGAATGTTTTATAAACTATTCTTCTATGTATATGAGCATCACATTTCTAGTGACTCAGATAACAATACTTTATATCTGAAAAGATTCGATGACAGAATTCAGAAGGCTATGATATATGCTGAAAATAATCTTGAATATGGTGCCAGCCTGCAGAATGTGGCAGACTTTGCCTGTCTTTCTCCATCACATTTTTCAAGACTTTTCAAAGCTGTAACTGGTTCATCATATACTGAATATATAACAACGGTCCGATTACAACACGCAAAGATTCTTTTAGAAATCGGGGAAATATCTATAAGTGAGGTTGCAAACAAAGTCGGCATATCTAATGCAAGCTACCTTAGTGCACTGCTTAAGAAGCATTATGGTATCACACCGACACAGATAAAAAGAAATGCATATAGAAACAATTGCACAAATAGCTAAAGTATAGTTAAATAAATCTGAATATGTAACCATGTCTATCACCTCCCTTCTGAAGAGGTTCAAGACTAAACCGCCTACCGTTATGGCAGCACCCGAATTCTATATTAACACCAAATATCAAATTTTACAAATTATAAAATGACTGTAAGAACTATGAACTATGCTCATATTAGACCTTTTAACCTTGGTATCATTAAATAAATTTAAAATAGCTGATATCTTATAAATGTAACTATCCACATCGTCCAATCTGTAACCTGACTTTGTAAACTGTCACATCTTATATAAGATACCAGCTATTTTTAATTAAATTTCAACTATAATATTCATTTATAACACTTCTATAATTATAGTAATTTTCTTTAAATTAAATTATTTCTTCTATATTATAATGTATTAATCAGAAGTTAAAATCTATCACTTTCCAATACATCTACATTATAACACATCAACCTGCTTAAGCAGCCTTCTCTGAGTTCTTCTCACTCTTTGCATAGCTCTTAGCTGAGTTAACTACAATGATAAGACCAAGTACGATAAGAAGAATTGCTATTATAAGCTGAAGTCCATTTGCTATGAACACCTTACCCCATGTAGTAGTACCTGCTGGGATTGTAACTGATGCTGCGTTCTGGATAGCCTTAACCATAGCGATAAGTCTCTGTACAAGTGCTGTAAATGTTACACAAAGCATAATGATAAGAGGTGGGAAGAGCATCTTGTTGCTGCGTCCTGTAACCTTTAAGAATACGCAGAGTGTTATAAGAACAAGTGCACTTAATAACTGGTTAGCTGAACCAAATAATGGCCAGATGTTAGCATATCCAATCTTTGTAAGTACGAAACCACAAAGAAGTGTTACGATTGTTGAGAAATATGTATTGCAAAGTAACTTTCTCCAGCCTTCTGCATGTTCCATATCATCTACGCTGAAAAGCTCCTGGAAGCTCATACGTCCGATACGTGCAACTGCATCAAGTGATGTAAGGGCAAGTGCTGATACACACATTGTCATAAATACTGTTGCGAAATGTACTGGAACACCAAACATTTCAAAGAAACCTGCTACACCACGGCTGAATATCTGGAATGGAGTACCTGCTGCAGCTGTACCATCAGCGGCTGCGGCTGCACCTGCTACACAAAGAGCAAGAACTGCAAGTAAGCTTTCAAGTACCATAGCACCATAACCAACCTTAAGCATATCCTTCTCATTCTCTACTGTCTTAGAAGATGTACCAGATGAAACCAGGCTGTGGAAACCTGAAACAGCACCACATGCAACTGTTACGAAAAGGATAGGGAACATTGTTCCAAGCTTTGCATTGTTAAATCCTGTGTATACAGGAAGGTTCATAGATGGATGGGCAACTACAAGACCAAGTGCTGCTCCAACTATCATAGCAATAAACATAAATGTTGTCATATAATCTCTAGGCTGCTTCATAAGCCACATTGGCATAACTGCTGCAAAGAAGATATATACGAATGTGATATAGCTCCATGCATTCTTACCTAAGATGATTGGACAGAAGTTGCCAATTACAAATGAAGCAACAATAAATGCAATACCAACTAATGCTTCTTTCCAGCCTGAAAGATTAAACTTCTTCTGGATAAGACCAAATACTACTGCAAATACCATAAACATAATTGATACTGTACCAGCAGAACCATTAGTTGAAGCTGCTGGTGCTAACTGTGATGCTCCATCAACTACTGTATATGCATTAAATGTACCTGCAACCATATCAGCAAATGCTGCAATAACGATAAGTGTAAATAACCAGCAGAAAAGTAAGAAAATCTTACGTCCAAACTTACCGATATATTTCTCAATGATCATACCCATTGACTTACCTTCGTTCTTAACTGAGGCATATAAAGCTCCGAAGTCTGTTACAGCACCAAAGAATACACCACCGATAAGAATCCAGAGTAATACTGGTAACCATCCAAATGCTGCTGCCTGAATAGCACCTGTTACAGGACCTGCACCAGCGATTGATGAGAACTGATGACTAAATACAGTCCATCCTTTGGTTGGAACATAATCTTTTCCATCATTGTACTTTACGGCAGGTGTTTCTGCCTTAGGGTCTATACCCCACTTGTTTGCTAACCAACGGCCATATACCATATAGGCACCAAATAATATAACAGCCGCGATTAAAACGATTACTAAAGTGTTCATAATGTCACTCTCCTATATATAATATTAGCTGAGCAAATAAATATTCCCAGCCTATTTCACTAGCCAAATACAATGAACGCAGAAAAACGGAAATTAAAAATAACTAATTCCATAATGCAAAAAACCTTCGCCTCTGCACATATCTTAACGATATTGTACAAAGACGAAGGTAAATTACATTACTTCCGCGTTACCACTTTGCTTGCCGGATAAATCCGACCTCTCTACTGCCACACATATGGCATGCCCTGTTAACGATGGGTACCGGTTCTGACTACTAAATTAATATCTTTCACCAGAACTGCTTGCAGGTGAGGGCTTATCTATTCCTTGCTACCGTTTCTCATCAACCAACGGCTCTCTGTAGGCGGTGATATAAATAAATCATTTCCTGTTCTTCGCATTTGACTATTGAATTAAGTAATAAGATAATCCCTTCATTTTAATTTGTCAATAAAAAATTTAATTATTTTTTTGTATTTTTAATGTATTTTTTATTTGACTACGCTTCTACTATATGTTTATTTTAACATTTATTATGGTCTGAATGTCTTTAAAGCATCCATTATCTGCTGTATAAGGTCATCCAGACTCAAGCCAGGCATATCTGCTCCATTTTGAATAACCTCTCTTGAACAGCCAGCAGCAAAGCCTTTGCTCTTGTGATAGTTGTGAATAAAGGGAATATTTGATTTTTTTATAATCACTCTGATGTATATTATATACCATTTTAGTATAGTATATATTTATTTTATACATTAATAAATCATAAACTTTATAATTATATACATATATAAGTATATAAAAATTTAAGATTTTTTTAATATTTACAGCTAGTTTTATTGACACAATTCTTTTATAACATTATAATTATTAGATAAAAATATGTGAAAATATATAATTTTACACAAATCAATCTAATTTAAGGAGCGTGATTCCAATGAAAAATATTAAGGTTCGAACAAAGCTTACTATAATTCTGGCTTTAGTAATTGTCCTTGTAACTTCTGGAAGTTTTATTTCTATTAAGAATATGAACCAGTTAAAAAACAAGGCACTTGAAACTATGGACACATCATCAAGACAGAACTATGATGATTCTATTAAAGAGCAGGTTGGTGTTGTCATCTCCCTGTTATCGGAAATTAATAACGAGTATAAGTCTGGCAAATATACTCTTGATGAAGCTAAGAAAATAGCCGCTGATGAAATCCGTCAGATGCGTTATGGCGAAGCTGGATATTTCTGGGTTGACCAGTCCGATGGTAAGAATATTGTTCTGCTTGGAAGTTCTACTGAGGGTACTAACCGTATGAATACCAAAGATGCTGATGGCTACCAGATGGTCAAGGAAATAATCCGTGTTGCAGTCCAGGATGGTGGTGGTTACACAGACTATGTATTTCCTAAGGAGGGAGAAACAGAACCTTCACCAAAGCGTTCTTATAGTGAATATTTCAAGCCATTTGACTGGGTTGTTGGTACTGGCAACTATACTGATTACATAGACACTGCTATTGCACAGCAGGATGAGGAATTCACCAGCTATGCTTCAAGCAAAGCTATTTCACTTATTTTATGCAGCGTATGTATGCTTATTGTTGTTGCTATACTCGTTGCCCTCATCGCAATTGATATTACTAAATCATTAAGAAAAATAAAAGAACAATTCGAAGTAATTGCTGGCGGTAATTTTGCCACAAAAATGCAACAGCCTATGCTTAAGCGTAAGGATGATTTCGGACAGCTAGCCAATGCACTTGAAACCATGCGCGAATCTGTACGAAGCCTGTTAGCTCAGGTAAAAAACGAGGCTGCCAATATTGATAAGGTTGTAGAAACTATCGACACTAATGTATACAATCTTAATGCAGAAATTGAAGACGTATCAGCAACAACAGAAGAGCTCGCTGCAAGTTCAGAGGAAACTGCCGCCTCTGCTGAACAGATTAACGGCATGACACAGCAGATTGAAGAAGCTGCAAGGGAAATTGCCATAAGGGCACAGGATGGTGCAACTGAATCCCAGGACATCCATAAACGTGCTGTAAAGACTAAGGATGATACTGTAGAAAACCGTCAGAAAGTTAAACAGATGATGGCTGACATCAGAGTAAATCTTGAGCAGGCTCTTGAAGATGCCAAAGTAGTTGACCAGATTGGTGTGCTTGCCGACTCTATCCTAAATATTACTGCACAGACCAATCTGCTTGCCCTTAACGCTTCTATTGAAGCTGCAAGAGCTGGTGAGGCTGGTAAAGGCTTTGCGGTTGTTGCAGAGGAAATACGTGTATTAGCTGAACAGTCTAAAGATGCTGTAGCCAACATTCAGGCTGTTACAGAAAATGTAAACAAAGCTGTAGGCAACCTGACAAGCGATTCTAACCGCCTGCTTGATTTCGTTGATACTGATATTGTTGAATGTCTTAACGGATTTGAAAAGATGGCTGATGACTATAATATGGATGCTTCCAACATTAACGATCTTGTATCTGATTTCAGTGCAACATCAGAAGAGCTTGTTGCATCTATAAGCAATATCACTCAGGCGATAGATGGAATCACTTCCGCTTCTAATGACAGTGCAACTGGAACAACCAACATCGCACAGAAGACAGTCGTAATCGTAAAAGGCTCAGAAGCTGTTATGAATGGAGCTAAAACTGCAGAAGCCTCTGCTGCTGAACTTCGTAAGAATGTTAATAACTTTGTTATTGATTAATTTTATATATAGCAGGAATGAAATAGGTGTGGAAATGTTTGTTTCCACACCTATTTCATTCCTCTGCTTTATTCTTTTATATTTATCCTTAATATACAGATATACCCGGCTCCACAACAATATGAAGCCGGGTATGATTAATTATCTTTAGTTTCTACTTATTACTAATCTTATTATCCTCATCAATGACTTTAGATACTATCTGCCATTTGTCTGATTATAACAATAAGATAAATAACCTCTTTACTTTATACATTCTTCTTTCTTGTTACAGCAGCAATACCTGCTAATGCAATTGCCATCACACACAGAACAGCATACAATGCTATAGGTGTGCTGTCTCCTGTTGCTATGCCGCCTGTTGCTGTATTATCAGCATTATCTGTTGTTACAGCATAATCTGCTATTACAACTGCATATTCAGATGCGTGACTAAAGTTAAGAGATATGTTACCATCTGCATCTATTGCACCTGCATTCTGGAATATCATTCTGCCTGTGCTGTCATAATAATAGAGATTGCCATATTTGCCAGCATATTCACTTCCTATATTGTATGTAAGACTTGCCTTGAATCCAAAATCTCCACTATATGCAAGTGAAATCTGCTTAACTGGGTTATTGCCAGCAAGCTCCGATATAACATCATCTGGTATTGCATCAGAGTCTGTATCTACCGCAAGGTTAATATCCTTAAGATTATCAGCCTGAATATTATTTCCGTTGATAGTCCATTTATAACCATTCATATCAAGAACAATATCAACATCCTTACCCTTGGCTGCTTCTAACACATCCTTTGGTGCAACTGTTGCATCTGACATATCAACTGTATAAGTATCTCCAGCCTTGGCAGTAGTAATTGCTGCTACAGCTTCCTGTATCTTATCAGATGATAACTTAGTTCCTTCATTGTTGCCTTTGTTTCCATCAGTTGTTGTCTGATTATTGTTACCACCGGTACTACCATTGTTATCATCAGTAGGTGGAACAGAATCGTCTATTTCCGCATCTGCCTCGAAATAATAACTTCCAGTATCTGTATTAATGATATATCCATTCTTTATAAGTTCATCTAATTCTTCAGTTTTAATCCACTTTACATTCTTAACTCCAGGAATTACTGTTGGAAGTTCAATCTTCTGTCCTTTTTTAACAAATGATGTTTCTTTATATAAACACTTTGAACCAACATCTGGCGAATATGAATACACATATTTTTCTACGATATTGGTATTATAATTTGCCAAAAACGTTGTATTATTACTAACTATAGTATCTGAATCTGGATAGCCAACCATTGTCCAGCCTGTGATTTTTGCATCATCAAATTTAACACCGGTATCAAGCTTCTCTAATGCCTTACTTAGCTTAGTTCTTCGTGGAACTTCTATTGTTTTGATTTCCCATTCCATATCTGCGTTAATATAACTGAACATAACATTTACATTTGGCTGAACAAATGTACCGTTTTGTGTTACATTGAAATAATAATCATACATTAATGGAAGTTCTCTTCCACTTGTTTGTCTTTCAGTAGATGTATACAACATATTATTATATACATCACGAGCCTCTATACTTGAAACATACCATTCACATGGATAATCGTTTTCTGTAATAGTATATGTATATTCGTATTTACTTGTTCCTTCAACATTCTGCATATAGCAGTATACATCGCTTTGAGAAGACAATTCAGAATTTACGTTTTTTAATACCATTTTAACAGAGGCTACACCTGTATCATCAGTTATATCTGCTGTGAATTTCACCTGATCTCCTGCGGTGAGTGTCTGACCTGCCTTATCCATAGAAATACTGTTAAACTTTGGTGCATTTTTTTCATTTACTACATAATTGTCATTCTGTACTGTTACCTTACAATCCATTGCTGAATTTTTCTCCGCAAGGTTACCAGTTACATCTTTCACTCCTATATAATTAACATACCACTCACCAGGTACAATATCATCTGGTAGCTCCCATGAACCTATATAACAGCCATTAGCAGAATCCCATTGCAGATATATAGAATGTGAGTTATTCCTTTCAGCTACATTAACTTGAAATTGCACATAACAAGTGTCTTGTAAAGCGTAATTATCAGTTGCACCTATTGTAACATGAAGTGTATCTCCCGGTTTTACTGTCTGTCCATTTTCCTTTAACTCAACAGATGTAACCACTGGTTTCTCGTTATCACTACGAGTTATATTTACCCAGTATAAAGCTGATGAAGCTGTTACATTTAATACATCTGGTGTGCTTGAAATCACTGGCGAACATGTATTTCCTGCTTTATCTGTTACTGTAATATTGCCGATGAAGACCTTTCCATCAACAAGTGTAGTATCAGCAATCTTTACTGTACACTCATAACTGTTAGCCGCTTCATTAAACTGTAATCTGCCATTGGCATATGAATATTCATCCAATAAATAGACATCACCTTCTGATTCTAAAATCATCCTTACATCCTGAATACCTGATTCAGAATCATAAGCCTTGATTGTAATCTTAAATGTGTCATCATCTCCTACATTCTGTCCCTGTTTATCAATCGAAATACTTTCGACTACAGGTGCTGTTGTATCAAACTGTTCTGATGCGGCAGCTACATTTGTTTCCTGTGCCTGTGCTGTCCAGATACCTGCATTTATGCCACCGCTAAACAAGGCAGCAAGCATTGCAGCGGAAACTGTCACTGTTGCCAGCTTCTTTATAAATTGTCTTTTCATACGCATTTCCTCCTATAAGCGGATACCTTTTATTCAACTGCCTGATTAATACTATATAAACCACGTGATTAACACTATATCAACAGCCTGATTAACACTATATATTCAGCCAGTTAAAATGTAAGATTCTCACTTATTCTTTCTGTAAATTAGTAGTTCAGATATTCATCATTAGAAATTCCTGTAAATATCCGCTATTATTGTACCCCCCCCCGAAAAAATTTTTCAATAGCTGAATATGTAAATTGATGTTGTAAATTATTATAATAACTTCCCATTTATGAAGATCGGGAACTCCTTTTTACTGGATATTAAATCCGAATTTTATTTTAATATCATCCTTATCAAATTTTCCGTATAAATCCTCCTACATATCCATTCTTATTTTATCAATCAAAATAACATCTGCCGGCAGCCATTCAACCTCATCAAGATGCTCCTTAGTCAGCCATTTTGCATTTTCATGTTCCTTTAACTTCAATTCTCCACTTACTATCTCACACCAAAAACAATCCATTAAAAGGTGAAAATTGGGATAATCATATTCAATTGTATCTATTAAATTTCCAATTTTAACTTTTGTATCTAATTCTTCCATAATCTCTCGTTTTAATGCTTCCTGTGGTGTCTCTCCTGCCTCTATTTTTCCTCCCGGAAATTCCCAGCCATCCTTGAATTCTCCATACCCGCGCTGCGTTGCGAATATAATTGGCTCCCCATTATCATTAACTTCTTTTATTACTGCTGCAACTACTTTAACTGTTTTCATATAATTCTTGTGTGACAATTATAAAACTAATTATCTCACTTTCCTTCTTTCTTTTAATATCGTGATTTAATGCAATAAATTAAGTAAAAAAGTCTTTTTCTGCAAGCACAAACGACTTTTTATACTTTTGACATATACATAATATTTATGAATTTACAATATACTCATATATATCTTCACGTACTGGAACATCAAGTATCCACTCTATCTCAACTGCTGTTTTCTGTGTATTTGGCATTGTAAATTCCTTAGTATTTCCACTAGCCGTCATATGCCCAAGATAATAAAATTCCTTAGAAATCTTATCGTCCTTATTCTTTCGTACAAAAAGTTCTACTCTAATTCCTCTCTCTTTAGCCTTAAGAAAATTCTGTACATCCTCAGATTGCAGGCTCCTTCCCGATTTTGATATTGCTATCAATCGATCCCTAAATCCTGGTTCAAAATGATCCTCATATTTTGTTGTGTCACTAATATCATCCGATTTATCATAATTAATAAATACTGGAAATGTCTTTGTTTTCTTATCATATTTATAACCACCAATATTTAATGGAACTTCATTCTGTTCCCAATTAAGCAGACGACATACGTCCTCATACGTATATTTTTGATAAAGGACAAAATCTGTTACATCATAACTTTGTTTATAATCTCTCTCATATCTACTTATTCCAAAATCAACAAGTTCTTTAATAATATTATAAAAATCTTTATTTAATAGCATTTCAAGAAATGTTTTTGTTGGCTTATAATCATTGCCTTCCTTTTCTATAAAAACACATTGTGCATATGTTTTCTTACCAGATCCTGCCGGAAATTCATTAGTCATAACATTTATAATATTTTCCTTCTGTTCCTTGCTAATTGATTTACCATAAGTCAACATATCCTGTGAAAGGCTTGAAAATAATCCACATTTGGACAATCCTTTTGCATACATAAGCATTCTCTTAAGTAATTGTAATTCTTGAATTCTCTTACCATTTGCCAGTTTCTTGGAAATAAATTCGACTATCTTTTCTTCTTCCTGTGAAAGACGAAGCTTATAATCCTTCTCATATTTAACTAAAAACTTATAATACGAACCCAGACTATTATTATCAAAAATACGGGCAACATCCATTTCTCCATAATCATCAAAATCCCGTAAATGTGGTATTCTTCCTAATTTATTCTTAAGATTTGCGTAATTTTCTTTTATCAGTTTAATATCACTAAAATTAGCATTATCAACAGATGCAAATATTCTTTTCTTACTTATTTCATCAAAATGCACTGTAGATGCACCTGGAATAACCCTTCCACCCTCCATAATGTATCTACGTATATTATCTTTATTGTAAGTTCTATCCCCTGACAGTGCTATTGGAATCATAAAATTATTATTATAATTACCAATAAAATCAAGAATAACAACATACTCTTTTCCATCGGCCTTTCTAAGTCCTCGTCCCAACTGCTGTATAAATATTATCGGCGATTGTGTCGGTCTAAGCATAATAACCTGATTAACCTCTACAATGTCAACACCTTCATTCAATATTTCTACGGAAAATATATAGTCTAATGGCTTCTTATTAATATTTTTCTCATTCTCATCCATTGCAAGTCTCTCAAATGCATTCTGCCTTTCCTGTTCCGTTGCATCACCATTCAACGCTATCGTACGAAAATATTTTCCTGTGTCTGGATTAACTATATTATTAAATTTATGTGATAATTCCTGTGTTTCTTTGATACTGCTACAAAATATAAGACCTTTAACTTTTTCTCCACTATATCCATAATAATTTGCCTGCTGGATTATATGCCTTACACGTTCATCGCTTGTAAGCATACTAAAATCATGATTTTTTTTAACATCTCCAACTACAGACAAGTCAGTAATTCCAAAATAATGAAATGGGCACAACAAGTTTTCTTCCATGGCCTGTTGTAAACGTATCTCGTATGCAATCTTATAATTGAACAACTCATAAACATTTCTACCTGCAATATTATCATCCCGCTTATCAGGAGTTGCTGTCATTCCAAGCCACAACTTAGGCGTAAAATGTTTCATAATCTTCTGATATGTATCAGCAGTTACATGATGTGCTTCATCAAAAATAATACAGTCAAATGCATTTTTATCATATTGAAGCAAATGTTCATCCCTATTTAAAGTCTGAACAGTAGCAAATACATAATCCGCTTCATATTCATGATAACCTGCACCAACCAAACCCATAGAAACAGATTTTGCAAACACCTTCTCATAAGATTTCTTAGTCTGTCTTGCAAGCTGTCCTCTATGAACTAAAAATAAAACTTTTTTAAATCCAAGCTCTCTCATTGCAAATGCAGAAGCATAAGTTTTACCTGTTCCCGCTCGTGTCAAGGGTGTGATGGGGGAAATTTTGAGAAAAATTTTATTTTCTCAAATGGCATCTTTACCAATAGCAATATTTAATTGTAAAGGCGAGGTGCAGGAGTCGAACCTGCGTCCTTTACCAAAAATGGTACTGCGCCCCTCCGCTGCGCTATCCTCGCTTAAAGCGGTGGCGGGTTATGACTCCCGCTTTACAATCACCTATGTTACACCGATATGGCTACGATATCAAATATCCCTCCTTAGCATATTTGCCAACTAAAGATATATTAGGAAATTTGTTATCTCGAACATCCTCATATAATTTTCTTCCAAGTCTTGCACATGTAACTCCTCCTAAAAAGAAATCTCTAAAATAATATACTCCTGGATTAAGATACATAACCTTGTTAATTACTTTAGCATTATATTCCGCCAACTCGTTTGCATTTAACTTAATTTTTCTCATGTCTGTTTAATCTCCTATGCTTTGTTTTGATATATATTTTGAAGAAAAAGGCCTTTATCTTTCACATTCTCATCATATCACACACACAGGAAATGAGTAAGGGTGCTTTTAATCCGTCCACTGCGTATTTTTATTCACAAATGATTTACACCCTTCAAAACTAATCTTATATAACTTATTCTCTCTATCAACACATATCACTAGACCACTATCTTCCAAATATTTCAAACCCTCCAACATGCCACTGTCTGTTATATGATTTTTATATCTTTTGTTTGCCTCACACAATTGTTTCAAAGAAACACACCTACCGGGTATATAATAAAATGTATCAATTTCCATCTTATTAGATTTTTTTTTGCTTAAATAGCTATGTACTTCACTAAATTTAGTCCTAGAACATGCCAAGGCCCCTCCTTTATCTCTTTCTTCTACATATCCGGCTAACAACAAAAAAATCATAACTTTCTTACCTGTGCTTTCAATTGAACTTCTATCAATCTTCATCAATCGACCATTATGATCCTTTGCATTATTTACACACAATATTAATTCATCAATGTTTATTCGTTCAAAGGGTTTTTCGCCATTTAAATAATTTGAATTTATTTCTTCAATTATCTTCTTACTTGGTGAAGATTCGTAACGCCTCCATTCCTTTACTGCACTTTTTGAATAAACTGAATTTTCTCCATTAAATAACTTTGGATTATCATATGTCCACCTGACAAACCGTTCTATATCAATTAAATATCTTTGCTCACTCATTGCAGTCACCTCATGATAATTACTCTTTTTATAATTATGCACCACTAACTGTTCTCGTAAGCTTAAACTGCCCTTTATTTCCACCTACGATCCCAAATAGGCTATTGTCCCTATTATTAAAATATCTTCCCGCCATTTCATTTTCACTATCCAATTCCAGTACATTGTAACCATCATATTGCTGTGCATTAACTTCCCTGCTTCTGTTTACAAATCCAAAGCCAATTTTTTTATCTCCGTTTGACTCAATAAAGAACGATGCGCAGTTACTTTCTGATTTTGAATTTGTATCCGGAAATGATGCGATAAAACTTATTTTACTCCAAGTCTGTTTAATCGATAAATTCATTGTATATTCATTATTATCACCAAACGAAGACTTTGCTTTACCTGACCACTCCCCATTCAAATTTGGAATCTCTAGAACTTTGTTAATATATTTCGTTTTCCACAATTTCTTATCGAACCACCAATATAAAATAGTATATATTGCAGGAGCACTAATTATATCAAAAAAAGCATCCAATATGTTTCCTGTTTGAAATAAAATTTCTAACAGTTCCACATTCCTAATACATTCACCCATCCATTCGCTTGGTACTCTCAACAAATATTTCATGATTATTGAGATAAAAATACTTATACAAAATATAACCACTATAACTTTTCTTCTGATATCCTTATCTATCGAATATACATGCATAGTTGGCATTCTCCTTTCTAACAATAAGACTCGTTTCATTATTTGCCCCTAAAATTATCAACATAATAACCGGTAAAACATGTCCCACCTGCCCCAATATTGCTGATAAGCTTTTCATATCTGTATCAGATGGCACTGCATGCATATTGGGATGAGTATGCCACTCTCCCAAATAATTAGTCTCACCATTTGTCTCTCTCCATCTCTCATCAATAATATTTTGCGCCTTTTTTACATCTCGTTGATAATGAATTCTTGTGCTGTATAGAGATTTAATACAAGCAATTTCCGTTACTTCATATACCATTTTCCCAGACAAATGACCTAGTAATATACCACCAACTTCTCTTGTATTATCCAAATAATATCTGTTCAGTTCACAAATAACATTCTCAGGTATTATTATTGTAATTCCATTTACTTTAAAAATCATTATTCAACATCAATCCTTTGTATATTAATAGTCCTATCTTCTATCGATCTATACTTTGGTTTTATAGTAATATTGTTCATTCTTGCCCATTTCATCCGCCCAAACCAGTCAATAACATAATTGGACTTGGCATCCTTTTCATATACCTCACGATGATATACATCAAGAAAATCCAAGATAAATTTTTGAAGTTCAAACCCTGCATACGGTGCATACGCACTTTGACATCCAGCTTCACTTTTCATATATTGCTTACTATTTTCAACTACTGCAATTTTAAAATTGCCATACTCATCAAAAATATATTCATTGGTTTTTTCTGTATAGTCTGTATTGAGCACAATAACATGTCCAGCTATCAGATACGGTTCAACCCAAACCAGTACACACTGTTTGATTTTTCCTTCTTTGTATAATTCTATAAATTGTTTCTCCAACACACAGTTTCCCACTGCCACAAAAACAATATCGTATTCACCAAAAAAGTTGGCAGGTTCATCGATAATTTCTAATACATTTTTGCATATTCCCTCACAACGCATTGTCGGATACTGCTCTAGCATATAATCACATATTGCCTCTGCTTTATTCTCAGATAGAATTTTATCTGCCCCACATAGATGTCTTGCAATATTATCTGATGTCAAAATATCTTTATCTATCACGGTAATATCATCACTAATTCCAATTTCTGTTACCGACTTAATTAAATATGAGCCAACTGAACCACCACCTATAAATAAACACTTTTTATCAAACATTGCTCGACCATCACCTCCTCGTGTAAAAAGCCTTTTCATCCGCATATCACATACTTGAATCTTTTCAAACTTTCTACCGGAATTTGCCCGCAAAACACCTACAATATTTTTCCTTGTAATTTTTACATTATTACTCTTCAACTTTCCAATTTTAATTCCTAACAAGCAGTCACCCACCGTGTTATTAAAGCTTGAAATTATCAGACTCGAACTATTATTTTTCGACATATAATCTAAATATAATTTTTCATTTTTCTTTCCAATTAGCCATAAATCTATATCTTTCAATTTTGATATGAGCATAGTAATAACTACATCCGACTTTACAAACAAAACTTGCATTAAATCCTGTTTATCAATTTTCAATCCACTTAATCTGCGAACAAAGTCAACAAGTTCTATCTCACTATCGGAACATATATAACTATTTTTTGTCATCTGGTACGCCCATATATAATGTGAAAATGATTCATCAAATCTCAACATAATGACATAAGCTTCTGCTTTTGTATTCCAATAAGAAACAGCTTCTTTATTATATTCAAGTAAATTATTTTTTAAAATACTATCTAGAAATAATTTAATTGCTCGTTCAATCGATATCTTTGCTATTTCAAGATATTGTTCCGGATATGCTGTTTCTTCATTTTCATCAAATAAACATAACCTCTTATTTGTGTACACATGAGGTACAAAAAAATCAAATTCTTGATAGCAATAAAGTTCCGGAAACTCATATGGATAAAATCTTGGTAACTTCATAACAAGCTGAATATCCCTATCTTCTACACAAATTTCTATCTTTATGTCATTTTCTGCATCCTCATATTTACATCTATAGCCTTGTTCCGATAAATAATTGACAATTTCCCTATGCAAAATGACTATCTTCACCACCTAACTGAATCGGAGCTGATGTTCTATCATAAATAGACTTATCCTTATCCTCACCTTCTGGAAACCTATCACCAAATTCTTTTTTCAGCAAATCTGTAGCCTTCTTTTCATTCTTTTCTTCATATATAGCTTTATTTAATCTGCTTTTTAGCGTCTTCAGGCTATTAATCACATTATCTTTCTTAGTCTCACTGTAGTCAGCAAACAAATCTTCATCTGTTGGTGTTACTGGTTTATAACACTTGAATTCCATTTCCAAACTATCCAATATATTAGTTATTGTATCCAACAGCGAGACATCATCTCTATCAGCTGTAATCAAATAATTATTGCAAACCAATATTGTAATTGCCATTCCAGGTACATCAACTCCCTTTTTCATTTTCCATGCTTTTAAATATTTAACCATGTGACGTATTACTTGTCCATTTTCATTTACACACTCCTGAAACCATTCTCTAAATGCTTTAGGATCGCTCTCCACCCATCCTTTGCTTTTATGTGCCAAATACGCACATTCGTTATTTGAATCATCTTCTCCCATAATGTATATCGGCAAATCAATATGGTACTTTTCTTCGTAAACAACTCTAATACAAGTATTCTTATCAATCGGATCATTAGATGTATGCTTATCAACCGCTTTTTTAACCCAATCATGTACAGTTACTGTCGAAGGCCAAGTATCTCTATCATCAGAATACCCCTGCAAATAGATGCCATCATCTAAGTCAAATTCCTCATCTTCCTCTGGATTGATGGCAGTATGCATTGCATAAGAGCCTTGCATATAATATTTCGGTTTCTTTCTATTATTTTCCTCAAACTTACTTCCAATTTTATTCCTAAGTGCATTTCTTCCTGTAGTAACTAAATCTTTATATTTCTTCTTAAGCGTTAAGTCATCGTTAAATTCTAAAAACAAATCATTTAAATTAAGCATATCCTTCTCCTTTCGCAAACATCCGTTCTATTATAGATTATCACAATTTCTTTACCATTTCAACACTTATATAGTGTTTTACCACGCACAAACATACAAAATATTGTGTTCACAGTTTTTCAAACTCATCCTTAAGCTTCCACTTTATCTCCACCCTGTCCTTTGCATACACGACAATCTCCTTTACAAAAGCATCCACCATTTCTCTGTTAAGTCCCGTCAGCTTCAGCTGCCCTTCCAGCATCTCCAAACCTGCCACTTCCGGCACATCCATATCTGCCATCTTGGTGACTGCTGCCATCTGCTTTTCGATATTCTCCTGCAGGCGCTCAAGCATCTGCTCATATATCTTACGCTGTTCCAGATATGTTTCTTTATCTGTCATGCCAAGCTTGTAACTTTCATAAGCTTCACGCAGGTCCTTTTCGATCAGTTCACTGCTATGCTCCATATCTGAAAGATGCTTCTCTGCCTGCTTTAATCGTTCTGCCTGTTTCTCCCGTTGCATATCCACAACCCTTCTGGAATCTACCAGCACATCAATCATCATCTGTAGTGCTTTCTTCACAACGCTCTCCATATCCACATCTAGCACACTGATATTGCATTTTTCATCAGTCTTGTCCAGATAATGATTTGCACAATAATACTTCGGTCGTCCGGCATAAGTATGAGACAGGCGATGTCCACAGTTACCACAGATCATTTTGCCGGTCAGGCAATGTGTTTCATGCTTTCTTTTGGCACTGGCACATGTATTTTCTTTTCGCATGGCAGCGGCTTTTTTTAAATCCGCCTGGCTGATAATTGCTTCGTGACAATTTTTCACACGCTTCCATTCATCCTCTGGGAGTGCTTTTGCATGTTTATCGCCAACATTCTCAATCTTGAAGCGGCTGTAAATCATCGTGCCGGTATATTGCTCATTTCCGAGGATTCTTCCTATTGCAACATTATTCCAGAGAGGCTTTTTCTCACGATATCTGGCAAGTTGCTTTTCACTTCCTACTTGCATGGCAATATACACGCCCGGCGTATCTATTCCATCCCGGTTCAGTCCTTCTGCAATTTTATACATAGATTTTCCAGACAGAAACTCTTTGAAAATGCGCTTTACAATCTGACTGGCAAACTCATCCACAACCAACTTATGCTTGTCCTCCGGACTTTTCACATAGCCATAAGGAGCATAGGTAGCTATGTACTTACCATTGCCACGCTTTGTATCAAGTGTCAATGATACTTTGGAAGACTGCTCCTCGCTGAAGAAATCATACAGGATTCCCATAAATGCAACATCAATCTCACCAATACCACCCACATAATCTGCGCTGTCATAATTATCGTTTATAGCAATAAAACGCACACCCATAAAAGGAAATATCTGTTCAATATATTTTCCCTGCTCGATATGATCTCTGGAAAATCTGGAGAAATCCTTTACAATAACGCATGAAATCTGCTTTCTTTTCACAAGGTCCAGCATTCTCTGCATATCTGGGCGATCCATATTTTTACCCGAATAGCCATCATCCACAAACTCCATCACACTCACTTTGCGAAGTTCCTTATTTTTATTGATAAATCCACGGATAAAAGCACGCTGATTGGTAATACTGTTGCTCTCATCTTTTACAAATTCATCTTCCTTTGATAATCTCAAATATATTGCTATCTGCTCCATTTTAAATCTCCTCTCCGTCTGTCATCCTAGCATACTCATCTTTAAAATTCAGATTAATTACCAGCCTCTTATCCGGATACAGGTAAATGCTGTCGACCAGAATTTTAATCATATTTCTATCCAGGGTAACCTCACTTTGAAAACGATAAATTGCTTTCAGCCATTGTATCTTCTTCTCACAAAATCTCTTCACACGCCTGCGGCTTGCCTCTTCATTCGATATCTGTCCCCGAAGTCTCATTATGGCATCAGCGTTTTTCTCCTGCCTGCACTTGAAATCAGCCTTGGTAATCTCACCGGTAACATAAGACTGATACTCTTTGCTTTCTTCGTAATTCTTCCTGTCAATCTGCTTTTGAAACTTCTGAATCCTCATGTCATGATTTTTCAGTTCCCTGTCCATTACGCATCGCATGGAAGCCTCCGTCCTGGCACTGTCGGTCATTACTGCAATTTGAGTTGTAAGCAGGTTATGCACCACCTTTATAAGCTCCTGCTCCATGATGGTACAGCCACACTGTTTTCCACCAAAATCATAATTGTATCTGCAGGAATAAAAATACTGGCGCTCCAACACTCCATCCTTCTCCAGGATTCTGGAAGCTAAAGGAATTCTTCTGCCACAATTTCCACAGAATAAAATTCCTGCAAAGATATCCTCTTTTATTGGCAGATTCTTTCCCCTGTCAGAGGTAAAAATGCTTTCTTCCACCTTCTTATCCATAACAGCTCTTACCTTGTTAAACAGTTCCTTATCCACAATCGCTTCATGGGTATTTTCAACCACAATCCAATCGTTTTCATCCGTAGCATGCCTTGCCTCATTATCATACAGACTGATACGCCTTTTCCCTTGTACCATGTTCCCAATATAAGCCTGATTTTTCAGAATGTTGGAAATCGTACCAGGATACCATGACTTTGCTTCTGTCCCTTCCTCCACATAGAGATTCCCTGTTTTCAGATAATCTCCCGGTAATGCAAGGCGATACTCCTGAAGTGCTTTCGCAATCTCCCTTAGTGTCACTCCATCTGCTGCCAGTTCAAAAATCTGACGGACAACTGCCGCCGCATCCCTGTCTATCACATACTTACGAAGGGCATCCCCACTATCCACTTTATAACCATATGGTGCATTGCTTCCCGTAAATTTGCCCCTTTCCATATCAAGCCTGCGACTGACTGAAACACGCTTTGAAATATCCTTGGCATACATATCATTCACCAGATTTTTCAACGCTATTTCCAACGCCTTATTCTGGTTATATTCTACCTCTGTGTCAAAATGATCACTCACCGATATAAAACGTACCCCAAGAAACGGGAATATCGTCTCAATATAGTTGCTGGATTCGATATAATCCCTGCCAAAACGGGACATATCCTTTACAATAATGCAACTGATTTTCCCCTCCCTGACATCATCCATCATCTGCCCGAATACCGGTCTGTCAAAACTGGTTCCCGACACTGCACTGTCAACATACTCTTGATATTCTGCAAATTCAGCCTTATCCCTGATAAATTCTCTTAAAATACTCAGCTGGTTTGCTATGGACTCCGACGGTCTTGATTTCAGTTCCACCGACAATCTGGCATAAAGTGCAACGCGAAAGGATTTTCTCTGCTTTACAGGTACACCAGCTGTTACCGCTTCCGGTATCTGAACTGCATTAAATCTGTTCTTCGTTCTCGCCATTTACACCGCCTCCTTAAGTTCTATCACCGGCAAACCGTCTACCATGGTGTACACAGGCTCCGCGTCCTTCTCATTTGCGACATCAAACAATCCGGCAACCTTTTCCATCTCCTGACGATACTTGAACACAATTTCCACCCTGAAATCATCATAAATCAGAATCCTGTCAATAAATGAAACCAGTGCCACACGATCCAGATTTCCAATTACCAGACCTTCACGGAATCGCTCCAGGTTCTTTGCCACAGCAATTCCATTTTCATATATATCGCGGATGATTGTCTCCTGCTCCCTGACTGCCTGTTCAAGCGCCCTCTCTTTTGCCGAAAACTCCTCGCGGTACCTTGTAAACTGCTCTTTGCTGATAATCTCATCTCGCAAATCCTGATAGAGGGAAGCCTTAAATGCAGAGCATTTTGTAAGCTCCTGCTTCAGGGCAACAATCTCTTTATCATGGGCAACCGCCTCATCATAATTCACGTTCAGCTCATCCAGATGCGCCAATACCTTTTCACAGTCACACATACTGTTGATATATCCCTGCAATTCTCCCAGCACAATCTGATTCAGGTCCTCCTCACGGATGCAGTGACGACTGCAGGCATCTTTCCCGTTTCGGTTATAATTAGAACAGATATAGTTGATATATTCCCTGCCCTTGTATGACTCCTTGCGATGAACCATACTGCTGCCACAATCACCACAATATAAAATACCCGCATACATATATGATTCGCTTTTTCCAGCAACGGCTATGGTATCCCGCCTCATCAAAATCTGTACTGCATCAAAATCCATCCTGCTGATAATTGCTTCATGTGCATTCTCCACTACCACCCAGTCACATTCCGGTACTTCTATTTCTTTCTTAACCTTGTGACTGACAGTTGTTCTTTTTCCCTGTGCCAATGTTCCGATATACACCACATTTTTAAGAATTCTTGATACTGTCTGAGCAGACCATTTTGACTGTCCTGCGCCTTTAAAACTGGTACTGTATTTCTCTCCACATTTTGCCTTATATTCCGATGGTGCAAGCACGCCATTCTTGTTAAGAATCTTTGCAATTCCTGATGCACTCATTCCCGAAAGCTTCTTTGCAAATATTCCCTGCACCACACCGGCTGCATAAGGATCCCGCACCAGATGATTCTTATTATCCTCTGCCTTTTGATAACCATATGGTGCAAATGCACCGATAAACAATCCATTTCTTCTCAAAATATCCTGACTTGTACGAACCTTTATGGACGTATCACCGTTGTACTGCTCATTCAGCAGGTTCTTGAACGGAATAATCGTATGCGTCTCACTGCTACTGGCAGTCAGGCTATCGTACCCCTCCGATACTGCAATAAAACGCACATTATATTTCTTAAAAGTTTTCTGTATCAGCTCATCCGCACCAATACGCTCCCTGGCAAGTCGGGATAAATCTTTTACAATAATGCAGTCAAGATTCCACGATTTTATGGATGTCATCATCCTCTGAAACTCTGGTCTGTCAAAATTACTTTCGCTATAACCATCATCAATAAAAATATCCACCAGTTTCAAATCATCATGGGCATCTATAAATCCCTCCAGCAAAAGCTTCTGGTTGGAAATACTGTTACTTTCCTTCTTCTCCAGTCCATCAACATCTTCATCTCCCTGAGACAATCTCAGATAAATTCCTGTTCTATATACATCAATCTGTTTCTTACTCATTACAATTCCTCCTGTCGTTCTTCAACTGCTGTAAAACAGCTTCTATTGGTATCTAAGTGACGCTTTCCGTTCTATATAGCAATTCATAACATCCGTAATGCTACAGCATCCTGCAAAGGTGGACTGAACAGTATATTTTCCATACCGTTTCGCCTTTCCCTGCTGTTTTACATCATGTTGCGAACACTCCGTCACATTCAGCTCTTTCGTATCTGTTTCCTGCAAAATACACTCTTCTCCTTCCCTTCAAAAATGAAAAACAGCCTGAAAATGTCCTGCTTATGGTTAAATTATGAGACACAAAAACCGCTCTCCATAGTTAACAAAGTCTCTTGTTACATCTGCTGTAACAACTGCGCTACATATCACATTTACACACGAAAGCCGAAAAGCACAAACCATACAGAAAAGCTAAATAACTTACATCTTTTCTTCATTTTGGTTCGATATTCATTTCAACTTAAATTGTTTTGACGTCATATATTCTTATAATCTCTGACGCCACACTCTGCATCCATACGATGTTTCCGTATGTAAATATGTATGTAAGCTTGCGCTTACTTTGTTGACCATGGACAGCGGTTATTATTTCATGGTGTCTCATCTGCACCGACATTTTCAAGCTGTCTTGCTGTCAACTATTCAATTAGAAAAACTTAACATTGGTCATCACGTTGGCTGGACGTTCGCAATGCTTTACAGGTATTGTGACTATTTTTAATCTGTTTTTCTGCCACATGCCTATATTACATCCCAGGCCAATACTTGTCTACCACTTTTTTCCACATTTTCTGACATAATATGATTTTCAGCATTTTTACCAGTCACAACCATCACACGCGCCCCTCTGCATCATCGGGTAACCACTATTATGCTGCACTGTCGCCTGCTATTTCCTGTCCCAGATATGCTATCAACAACTCTTCCAGAGTTGATTGTTCACCGTAAGACATGGTTACTTTTATGGCATTCCCTTTACCCGTATCCACCTTAATTGTTTTTGCTTTAATATCTATTTTTTCCTCCATCTGAGTTACCTCCATTAAAAAAATCGCTACCCATAGCTCATTTGAAAATGCATAAACTATGGATAACGATTCTGGTTATCACTTATTCTGTTTTGGACTTCTCTTAACGTCCTATGAAGGTATACGCCGGTCTTTCTGACCCCTCATCGCCCCGTATACGTAAAGGTGTACTCATCTCCGGGAATTACAGACGAGCCACTATCTGTGTTCACGACGCCCTTCTCCATTCCGGAGAAGCACTATCTCCCCTACCTGCATTGCGGGGATCGGAACGAACTTCTCGCCCCTCATGGGTTATTATCCTTACGCAACATACCTGATCCCGCATTGCCCGAACTTCCGTCCAGCCTCTCAGCCTTCATCTCTCAATCCATCAGCCTACTAATATGATAACTGTGACTTTCATCCTGCGGGTATATGATCCGTAATTTTACTCAAATCTGTAACTGCTATTCAGTTGTCAATTTTCATTTTCTTATTGGCTTGTCTAAAGCTTGAATATAGTATAAACCAATCCAGTGTCGTCCACAAGGGACTATCATGGTCTATTTTTGCGAAAAAGGTGTCAGTTTGTGACCTTTTTCTGATTTATGCAAAAATATCATACTGCCTTCTGTCGTGATTGTACACTTCGGCAAAGTATGAAATTTGCAAATCGTGTGTTCATTATACGATGGGGTTTTGTGTTTGTCTATGGACATGGTTGGTGTTTTTTAAGGAAAACGCACCAGATTTTGGTTGAAATAAGCACAATACTTCTTATTCTTTAAAATGCCCTTCCAAACTAGTCCATCGTTCTATTCGCCCACCATTAATTACTTCACGGTTACATACTTTTGATTCTTACTTTGAGGCTTATCCGGAATCGTCATCGCCAAACGTCCTTGTTCAACCAATGGTTTGACATATTTCTTCGTTGGCTTTCTTCCGGAATATCCTAACATTTCTGTGATTTCTAATATACCTTTTGGGGTTTGACAAAATTCCAAAATACGCTTAATCTTCTCATCTTCCGAACTACCCTTACTATCTTCTTGAGTTCCATCTTGGGTCCTATCTTGGGTTCTATCTTGGGTCCATCTTGGGTCCTCATCCTCTGTTGATACCCTGGTAAACGGAATCGACACGACAATAGAATTTTCCCTGAACTCATATGTTCCTTTTCCATAAACCTCTGTTATCTTTGGGACTCCACGACCTGTACGCTCACTTATGTGCAGTTGCAATAACATATCTGATAATTTTTGATTTACCGGTACAGATTCACCCGCGAAAAATCCTTCCATTGTCTGTCCCGGAGGAATTGTTCCTCTGGATAAAATCTCTATTCTGTCAGAAAACGCTGTTATCATTGGCGCATTCCCCGTTATCCACTGATTATGCACAAATGCATTTATCATTGCTTCTCGGAATGCCTCTTCATCAAATAGAGGAATCTCTTTTCTCTCCACTATTCTTTCCCGTTCATCTGCCTGTGGAACATTCAGTACACCACCATACTCAAGAACTTTATCTAACGACATCAGCAAGCAGGTATTTCCGAATTCACGAACAGAATACATCGTGGATGTTTTATCTTTACCTTTAAAAATTGCAAAACGTATCGGAATGCCGCTATTATCTGACATTAACTGCGCCAACATATTATATTTCCCATTGTCCAGCAAAAAGCCAAGATTCTTCTTAAAAGTTCTTTTATTTAGTGTAATTCCCTTTGATGCATAATATACAAACAATTTATCAAATGTTAATTCTTGATTCTCCGATTCTGTATTACAAATCGTAGGTAGCCCAACACGCAATACATGAAATAGGTTTGACTCACGCTCTGGGTATTTATTCAGATTTACTTTACTGGATCCAATGCGTAAATATCTGTTATTATCAAAACTGGTCGGTACTTTAGTTGCTGCAGGTATATCTAAAATGACAACCCTTTTTCCTTCTACTGTAATTTCGTGAAATGAAAAATTGTTATCCGGAAAAACCTGTCTGGCCAAATAATGCTCTAGTGGCTCATTCTTTACATCAACCGTATAATCAAAAGTTGTTCCAATAATTTCATGAGTATTATTGTCTACTCCCCATACCAAATATCCGGCTTCGCGCCCTTCCAATGCGGCAGCATTTGACAACGAAGAAATATATTCACCAATTCCTGCTGGCTCATACCAGTTGGTCTTGAATTCATACCAATTCGCTTCTCTAGGATATTCAATTAGCTCTTTCACTTTGCTTTTATAATCCATGCAAATATCCACCTTTCCTAAAATAGAACTGCTATCTATTAGTCTCATTTTTTCCGATTTAAATTATAACTCAGACTTTATTCTTAATTAAAGTCTTCACTTTCATCAAAATTCAAATCAAATATTGCCTCCTCGACAACCTTCACACACTCATCCGTATGCTTCTTAATATCATCACCCCAAAATCGGATAACAGTCCACCCTTCAAACAACAATCTTTTGTTTACCTCGTCATCCCTCTCTCTGTTGCGGGATATCTTGCTTATCCAAAACTCACTGTTATTGCTCTTCTCCAGCCTGGGTTTTAATACTTCCCAGTCCTTTCCATGGAAAAATTCTCCATCACAGAAAATTGCTATCTTATATTTTGTCAACACAATATCCGGATTTCCCGGTAACTTTTTATAATTCTTCCGGTATCGATAACCTTTTGCCCATAAAGCTTTTCTAAGGATAATTTCTATTTTAGTATCTTTTCCATGGATATTTTTCATGTTTTTATGCCGTTGTTCTTTAGTCAAAACATCCGCCATATATATCACCTTCTTATACTGTGTCTCCATCATCCAACACAAAACTTCTTTCAAAAGTAACACCCGCAGCTTCTGCTATATCCTCCAGCTCTGCCACAGTAAAACTTTCTCTTTTCAGTTTTGCATTAAAATTTTGAGGTGTTGTTCCCAATCTCCTTGCCAACTCTGCCAGACTTATTTTCTGTCTAACACATAATACTTTTATTTGCTCAGATATTGTCATTTTTATTCTTCCTCCTTACCACGGGTCAAATGCAAATCCAACACAATTTTATCAATCGTTCCATCCGGATAGATATACTGCAATTCATCATAATCAAATTCTGGATTTAATGCATGAATTAAACTATGATGATTTGGACACAATATAAGAAGATTATCTGATGAATTATCAACACTCTTTGAAAAATACTTAATATGATGAGCTTCCGCAATATTAACGCCATGTTCTTCACCGACATTTTGACCACATATCTGACATCTATACGCATATAGACGCTTTAACATATTTACTTTCTTTTTAGAATAGGTACGTTCTATCACAGATTTTACCGTCTTATTTAATGCTGCTGTATTATCATCAAAGTTTAAATACTGTTCAACATCATATTCTGAAACTTTTTCTCCATCAACATCTAAATTTATCACCTGAGTTTCTTCCATTGTTCCATCCAAAACTGATTTCACAATTTCTGTTATTTCTTTAAACTCCATTACATCCCATTGCTCATAAAGTTCTGTTACAGTCGCTGTTGGTTTTCTGTTATGTTGTCCAGCTCTTCCATTATCAAAAAACACATCAAATTCATCCCGTCTTCGTCTTAAATAAGCATTAGGTTCAACACCCGGACCGGTAATTCGTACTGATAAGTCATCCATCGCTTTTGACACCGGTCCACCATATCCCAATTCACGAAATGCATCATCATTAAACTTTGAAATATAAAATGCCACTAGTGATTTTTTCTGATTTATTGTCATTTTCTTTCACCTAAAATCTTCCCATTAATATCCATTATCTGTCGGAAAATAGCCTCCAAAACATCAACCACGATACTATTGCCTGCCAGTTTAATAAGCTTCTCTGTTGAATACAAATGTCTGTTCTTTGTTACCATAGGATTATCACTGATTATCCTGTCAAAATCCGATTCATCAAATCCCATCAACTTAAAACATTCTCTTGGAGTCAGGTATCTCCATTTTGTCTTTCCTCTTTCCCAATTCTTATAAATAATCAATCCTGAATTAGGATTACGGTCTTGCTTTGTCGTTACTGTATTAACAACTATGTCCCTAATCTCTTTTCCATCATACAGCAATTCATTATCTTCCCATATTTTTCTTCTGGAAGGCGTATCATTAGGTTTACTTGCATCAGCTTCTTCCTTATATTGGGGAACATTATCGTAATCTAAACAAAGAATGTCTTTTAACCTTAAATCTCTTTGCTTTAAATGTGTTGCCTCGTCCTTTTCCAAATTATGTTCTTCAAAGTACTTTTCTAGCTGTTCTATTGTTTCTGCATTGTTTTTGCACAATATACTGATCATATATGCTCTTTCTCTTTTTTGAGGAATACCAAAATTTTGAGCATTAAGCCTATATATTTTATTATAATATCCCAGATTTTCTAAAGTTGCCTTCCAATCACCAAAATCTGCAGCATGCGGTTTTGACAGAATATTGGTCACGTTTTCCATAAGCAGAAAACGAGGTAATTCTTTTCCCATTTCATTCATTTCAAGCAATATACGTTCAACTTCCCAAAGCATACCAGAACGATTATGTGCATCCCTTGCTATTCCACTTTTATTTCCATGCCAACATCCACATAATGATAAATCCTGGCAAGGAAATGAATATGTGAACAAATCAATATTGTCGGGTATATCACTTCCCATAACATCCGTAATACTTACCATATTTCTTGTTTCTTTTATTGCTGCATACAATCTTCGTTTCAAATGCATTGGCATTCGCCTGAACGCCTCATCACTCATAGGTTTCTTTCCATCGGAACTCAGCGATAAACCTTTTAAAAAATTTGTAACATCTTCATCTGAAATTTCTGCATATTTATTAATATCAATTTTACCTTTATGTATCAGACAATATGCCAGTATTGCGTTAATATCCCAATCTGCAGTATTTACAATTTCAAAAGGTTTTCCAATTCTTGTTAATGCTTTTGCCTGACTGCCAATTCCACTAAAAGTTTCAATTACTCTAAACATTTCTTTTCTCCCGGGATCACCATACAGTATATTCCAAGCCGTCCAAATCAATGGTATATGTAATTTGCGTTATTGACTCCGGTATATGATCATCCTTAAATGAGGCTTTTGTTATCTTCGGAAATTTATCATCGACCTCATATTTTCTTTTTTCTAGTACTTTGTATTTTTCTTCCCTTATACTTGCACCCCGCTCATATCCTAACTGATATAACTGCTGTTCAATCTTATCTTTATCATATCCATCTGCAACCAGTCTATCCTTCATATCATTTATAGATATTCCTGTTCTTGACTGTTCTAATCTACAGAAATATAGCTGTAATCTTTTTAAACTTTGGAGCTGATGCTGTCCAGATATAGTAATAGTAGCACCATAACGTTTTACTGTTGACTTAACTTCATAGCTGCTCTCGTTTCCCTCTATATCGTGGCTCCCAGAATTAACAGCCGTCCATTCCACAGTATTATCCTGAGTGTATAAATCATCTAAAACCATCATTTCTGCAATTACACTGTAGGCTTCCTTATTAGAAATGGTATTTCCCATTAACTCACGCCACTTTTTCCACCATTCCAATGGTTCAGACATAAGATTTTTTCTATCTATACCATCAATCCCCGGCTCTACAAATTGCGCACAAACCGTAGCAAATTCATATCGTAAACTATCCAACATACAACTCAGTATAAGATACTTCTTTTCTATACCGCCAATTGCAAGAGTTCTGGAAAACAATCTGCTATTGGCAAATTTTTCTGAAATATCTCTGATATCATCAAATTCAATAGCAACACCATATCCTTCATTATCACGGATAACCATTGCTGAGTATTCTTTTGGTAACGTTTTAATTTCTCTCGCACCATTTTGCGTCGATGCAAAATACTCTCTAATTTCCTCCAGTATTCCCATAGCCTATTCCTCCTCAAAAGTATTCAACACTGTTTTTGCAACTCCATATGCCAACAATGGAGGCACAGCATTTCCAATTTGCTTAAATGCATCGCCCATAGAACAATCAAAGAAAAAATCATCTGGAAAAGATTGTAACCTTGCAGCCTCCCTTACGGTAATTCCTCTTGGTTCAATTGGATGAATATGACTATATGTATCCTTTCCCAAATGTGCTACTAATGTATGAGATGGTTTTGTTTCATCAAGTTTTTTCCATTTATTCTCAAATTTTTCTTTATCATATTGCGGAACCATTTTATTATAGAGACTAATGTATTCCTCACTATCCTTCTCATACCCAAAAAGTTTTGCCTCTTCATAGAATAACTCTTCTGCTATCTTTGTCGCCGCAATATAATTATCTCCTTGTTGCATTCTCTCAAAGATCGGAAAATCTCTGGTATTCCTTCTGAATGCATTTGCCGAAACACCAAATCCCTCTTTACCATACCAGGTTCTCATTAATTTTTGATATTCATTCTGTGCTTCCGTTTTATATGGATACTCAATATTTAATGACACTAATTTGTATTTTGAGTCTGCTGTCGGAAATACTTCTGGTAAATCTGAAAAAGCATCTCCTACAGTAACCCATGGTTTTAATTCATCTGTTGTTCCATTGGGTTCCACAAAAAATTGACATTGCTTATATCCCTCAAATCGTTTTTGATGCTGGGTCAATACATCAACCTCATTTCGATGTGTTGGATTTGGTAATTTTATCTCTTTTCCTTCATCCCCCTTGATTGCTACAACAAAAACTCTCTCTCTTACCTGTGGAACACCATAGTCGGCAGAATTAAGTATTGTCCAATATGCCTTATAACCTTTTTTAGTTAACTCAGTACATACTATTTCTGGTATATTTTTACCGCCAAAATTTGTTGATTCCGGAACATTCTCCATCACAACAGCTCTTGCTTCCAATTCGAATACAAATCTCAAAAAATCCTGATACAGATATCCTCTTGCATCTTTTATATTTACTCTATCTTCACCGAGTGATCTAAGTTTCCCGCGACCTGCCATAGAATACGCCTGGCATGGCGGTCCTCCTATAACAATACACCCCTCATCTCCAAAACTATTTTTAAACACACTTGCTTCTATTTCTGTTATATCTCCGCATATATGTGTTTCTTTTTTTCCATAGCGCCAGGAAAGATTGTAAGAAATAGTTTTACATGCTTCTGGCATCAATTCAATTCCTGCCACAATATCAAAACCCGCTTTTTCAAATCCGAGTGCCAATCCACCACACCCTGAAAACAGATCAATAATTTTAGGTAACATTACACACGCACCCCCGCGTCCATAAATAAAGAGCGTACATATTCTTTTTCGCCACCCAAATATAATGCCGGATCCACAACCATCACTTTAGCAGTGTTCAATTTCATTACAATTCTGAATAAATCATCCTGCTGCGTTTCTGTGTTCTTATTGTATTCATCAAGAACCTGTTGCGGTATATGACTATAGTAATACATAATGTATCTATATACATTTATAAAAGTTCCCTTACGTCCTGTTCTTTCCTCTAAATTCAATATACTGTCGGTTGTAAAACATGGAGCCTCCAATACTTTGGCAGTTGTCTGCATATCTCCCTGCCACGACAAATGTACGTACCACCAAATTGATCTAAGCCATATTCTTGCAGGTTTGCTCCAATAATGACTCTCATTATCATATCCCCATCTTTCAGCAACGACATCTGGTATAACCTTTATCGAAAGATATCTCCAAAAATCGTCATTAGCTGCAGCTCTAAGGTTAAATCCCGGCACACGCCACAAATAATCGTACAACAAAATTCCTATGTGAGCATCTATGTAGTAGTCTTTTTTTGCTATACTATCCGGGCACTCACTTCTCACCTTTTGATTAAACTCTTGTATATCTTTACGTATCTTCAAATAATCTCCCTCGACTTCCGGCAATGAAGGATAATTCAAAACCCATTCTTTCATTGCATTCTGAGCCTCCGAACGATTTAATGTTTTAATAATCATACTTTCTATATCCTTTGATCAAAAAATTTTCTTATAGACAATGACATTGCCTCCGGTCCAGAAACATCCCACTCCAATGTATCAATGAAATAGTGGATAGCTTCTGACACACTACCATTTTGCAAATCCTCACCAGAAGTAGTTGCATCCCAATAATTTTCCTGCTCTTTTAATTTTGTAATAATAACACCTAGTGCACTTGCCATTATTTCCTTTAAAAGTTGCTCATCAAATGTTCTTTTCGTTTTATCTAAATACTTGTAATTTTTGTGTGCAGTATTTATGTATATAGAAACACTGTCTGAAAACAGGTCATATGTAGGATCTATCCAATCACATTTTACATACCACAATGGCTGACCCGGTTCATGTATTTCATACATAGGAAATACTGAACCATTTCCATCTAGCCTTATTACAAATTTATTATCTAACTCTCCTAAAATACATCCATATTGATTAGCCAGATGTTCCTCTCCCCAAAGCGGAGTGCCTGCTTCTTTCAAATAAATAATTGTCGAAAATTCCACACTTCCTCTTAATTGAGCTTCTGAGAATTCATAATTTAACTCAAATTCCAAATCTCTTTGGAAATTTTCTATCTCTCCAATCGGAATAACACCTCTTTGCTTTGAATCAGGGGATGTCCACATTAATGCTATTCCCAGTTTTGCATTATTACATGCTATTCCGTTTGGTCCAAACAAACACTGATATGTACGAATTGAATACTTTCTTCTAATACATAACTGATAATCATCCGGAGACCATATTCCCTCATCATCGATCACTTTATGAACTATAGTACTGCTATCAACTTCTTCCGTACGTAATACATATTCCTGATCATCTCTTACATAATAAAGCTGATATGGTGATGCCTGGAATCTAGTTTTACTTAACAAATCATCCGTTATTACCGGAAAAAGTGAAATATTCGCTGCCATTATTTATCACCTTCATTCTTTTCAACATTAAACAATGGTTTAATATCTTTTCTATTCAACTGCAAAGTAATATCAAGTTCCATTTCTATCAAATGCTCAGCATCTGACCTTACATGTATACCATAACCAGCACCATTTTTCGTTTTAAGTAATTCACAGGAAATGTCACTTATTCCAGAACTTTCATTACTGCTATCTACTGCCATTTTTAAATTTGTTTTAAGTTTATCTACTTTTGTAACAACAGTATCTGCAGAAACTATCTCAAACGGCATGGATAATCCCATTTTTTCTTCCCAGTCTTTAGGTTTAATTGCACCTGTCTCAGAATCAATTGCCAAATTAATCCCTGTAGCCAAAATCTTTCTTCGCGATTTGATTGTTAACTTAACCGTCATTCCATTCGCAAAATATTTTGTTTTTGATGATTCATAACCAAAAACAACATTTTTATGTGTTTCGGTGTGTCCACTTCCGCCTTGTCCACCACTTGTTCCGCCACTTGGCTTTTTACCAAAATTTTCAGGTGGTAATAACAAATCTCCAAACATTTTTCCAAGACCAGAGTTTAATCTGCTAGTTGTATCTTCTTCCTCTACAGAAAATTCCTTAGAAATTTTACTATTAATCTGCGCTTGTACCTTCGACACAATTCTCGGGTTATTATTACCCATACTAAAGTCTCCCCAAGAAGTATGATCGGCCATCTCACTTTTTCTTACATATTCCTCAAGACTATATGGCTCTCTTGTATTAGTAAGTTTATTTTCTGAGTTTAGCACAAAAATAGCAAAAATAAATTCATCTTTACTAGAAGCACTTATTCCATCAACCCAGTTTCCCACATCCTCATATGATACAATCATCCCTGGTTTACGAGTAAAAAATAAAACAGGTTTATTCTTTTCTTTATCCTTTATTTCACAATTAAAATACATGTACGGCTCTGGTTTGTTATCTGGATATCCTGTTTTCAATATTTTACGTGGAACTTTCGTATACGCAATCGTACCAGCCTTTGTTGTTTCCAGTACCTTACGCAAAAGAATGTCTTCTGATTTACACTCCACGCCGTCTTGTGCCAAAATATCATTCCCAGCCTCTTCTGACACAGCCCTATTGTAAAGTGCTTGTACAATCTGAAATGCAGGTTCCATATTGTCTAAACCAATTCCTTTTTTATTGATTCGTGCGCGTAGAAATTTCCCATATGGATATTTTTCATTGTTTAATCTCGGAGCATACCATCTTTGTATAGAGATTCGAAGATAATCTTCAATACTGCATCTCCAAAAAGGACGTATTCTATTATCTTCACTATCTTTATATTCTATCTGATTATTTTCAAGTAACATCTGTTCATCAATATAAGGAATGATTATTGTGGTTCCTGTTAAATCACCTTCATATGGTTCAATTTCAAATATATTTAAAATTTTTTCAATATACTTTTCATCTGTAATAGGTTTTGTTTTGTTGCTTCCGATTTCCTGTCCCCACCATGCTATACCTCGCTTTGATTTTCCCGGCAAAGCAGGAATAAGTGAGTCAGCATTCATTTCATTTTCCACCAGTGAGGCTGCTAATCGCGACTCATATATTCCTTCTTCATTCAGTATTCTGCTATAATAAACAACCAGTCCTATTCCAACTCTGAAATATACAGTTTTACCAAGTCCCCATGAACCACCTGCACCTTCTGCTTCCTGTGGTTTACTTATTTCATAAATCAACTTTAATAAATTTCCATACTGGTTATCTGTTACTTCATCATAATGCAGCTTGCCTGTCAGTCCAACAGTATTTGAATCACGTACTGCTATGAATTTGTACGTGTCTTTCCAATATTTTCTATTTAAAGTTTCTGTTATGCCCTCTAATTCCTTATTTAAAGATATTTTATTAAATTCTCCTGTAAAAAAATCTACAGTCACATATGGGTCTGTATCATTTTTTGCATCTAGACTATTCTGTATGGATTCTCGAACCAACAAATCTAAAATAGGCATATTATTATTTTGTATCAATTTTAGTAATGAACTCCCCGACTGGGTCATTCTACCAGGTTCAGCAATTTCAATTTTCATTTGTTCCCTCCAAGTCACCTTCGTCGTCAAATGGATTATTTTGCATATGTATAGATACAGTCGCTGTATAATCTGTTCCGCGTTTTCCACCCGGAATATTCATACAAATACCTACAATATCCTCAACCGAATTTAGATCTTCTCTCGTATCAGAGCCTTTTACCGCTTTTGAATCTTTATCTATTACATAAACAATCAACTGTGGAGTTGAATCTAAACCAGCTAAACTTCTAATCTCTTTTGCATATTTTGATTTAAAATCCTTAACCTTGCTCACAATCTCTTGCGGCTGTCCTTCCAAATCTATATCAGCTATAATATCTTTTGGATCCCTTAAAACACCAATATTTATTACCGTATCCGATTCATTCTTCAATTTCTTCCTTGTACGGCTTACTTTTTTTACCGGACCTACTGGTGAATTCCAAACAGAACCACTACCTTTTCCAGCCAAAATAATATTCCAATTTTCAAGTTTCCCTTCTGCAGAAATTTTTTCAATCCAAGCAATAACAGAAGCTATATCATTGAAAACTCCTAATCTCGAATTAAATTTGTACTCTTCAAGATATTTTTTCACCAAAGAGAATTCAACATTTCTCCAAATAAAAGTATTTTCCGCATGTTGATTGCATTCTTTTCGTTCTTCCGGTTGTCCTAATGAAGCAATAAACTTTTCAGTCTCAACAATGTTATGTTTCAGCGCTGCTACATCATTATCAAACAAATATGTCTGATTAAAAGAGCCACTGAAATCCATATCTGTTGCTTGTGCGCTCTGCATCCTATTTTTTGCAGTTATACGTATAAAACTTGCTTTAGGAGTATTTTTCACTCTTGGTCCATAATTTGCAGGACTCTTTCCTAAGGTGTCCATTTCATGTATTTCATCACGTAACTCCTGATCCAGCGCTGCAAGAAATTTAAATTGATCATTTGTCTTAGATGTAATCCATAATCTCGGCAACAACTCATACCCTTTTCTGTATCCAAACCATCTCCCCATTTGCATAAGTGTATCAGCCTGACTAACAGAACGAAGGAAAAATGTGCTGATAAGTCCTTCAATCGTTAAACCTCTGGACAAAGTTGCTCCACCCACAACAATAAACGCCGGTGCTGGTGTTGGCATGTTATCAGCCGTAGGATATGCCAATCTGACATACATTCCATCGTCGGTAATTCCATTATTCTTGCAATTATCAATACACATATGAATTCCTTCGTGATATGCGAACTCATCGTCCTCATCCAATGGAATATTAGTTGGTTCTTTACTCAACAAAATTGTAATTTCCTTACGTATGTCCTCAAATGAAGGATATCTGTTTATTTCTTCATCCTTCCTATCGTATTGTGGATATTGTTCTCTAAACTTTTCAAATGTAAATTGACTGGTTTCAGTATTCCATACTTTTTCACATCTTCTAATCATCTCATCTACATCTTTGCTCACAATCCAATCTCTGACCGCTTCTGCAATATTCTGATGATGATCAGTTTTCTGACTTGTATGTATCAGCATACTAATCGGCTTTCCGTATCCCCATATTCTCATACAGGCTACGCCACACAGAAACCAGCATATAGCATCCTGTAACGCGAGCGGAACATACGTGGATCCTTCTTCATGAATTTCTTTGATTGCCTGAAGATCATCCTCATCAATAATTCTCACGATATCTAAACCATCATAATCATAATCCCCGCCCTCAAATCCAAATATCTGTTGTGGTCCAAAATATTCCTTTGATACACTTAATGTTGATATAAAATTTCTAGGATATAACGAATCTTCTCCAGCCTCATTTAATATATTTGCATATGGCGTGGCTGTATATCCAATATAATTCATCGCCTTATATTTATTACTGATTTCCTGCGATTTCTCATTTTTTCCATTTACCAAATCTCTTATCAATCTATTAATTGTTTTAATCGTTGAACTATTAACATTTGCTGTGTTAATACCAGCCTGGTCAGCCTCATCATCTATAACCAGTATCTTCATCTGTTTTTGTTTATTACCATCAGATTGCAGCCATTGTATAAGTCCCCTGAGTCTTCCCGGATTTTTCAGACAAACTGTAAAATATCTCTGTTTTGACGTTTTATCAAAGTGTAAATCCTGTGTTCTTTGTCCTAGCATTGGTTTTTTAGATAAATGCTCTAAACCATTCCAATTGAGATTGCCCTGACAATTTAAATCATTTAATAACCGGTTTTGTGTTTGTTGCCTAAGATTTTCGATGGTTCCAGATAAAACTATAAACATATTCCATCCCCAGTCAGCCGCCATAGCCATTAAAGCTGCCATATTAGCAGTTTTTCCAGACTGAACGTTACCAATAACCAATCCCTTAACTGGCTTCATTTCGGTTGTATCACTGCTCAGTCTCTTCAAAATCTTTAATGTAGTTCTCTCCATCTCATCAACGATTTCTTCTTTAAAACCACCCTTAATCAATTTTTTTCTATATAACTGCCATGCGGATTGTGGATCTGCTGGTACCGTAACATCATTATCTTCGCCTTCACCCATAATCATAGCCTGACCACTAAGATAATCTATAACCTGTGTCTGCTCTTCTGCCTCTTTTTGTAAGCGAACGAGTTCTTTCCATTCACTGCAACTAACTTCTTTCCAAAAATTCAATAAGGACTGTTGGGTTAGAAATTCTGATAATCCTTCATCATTACCACGCCCCGCATAATCAATCTCTTCCCACTTCATGTTACGATTTCTCGCATTACGAATCCATTCTCTGTGTTGATCATATTCAGGCAAACCAAAATTAGACATATGCATTCCTCCATTGGTACATTTGAAATTTTATCGACAATTTTTTACCTTTTCCATAACCTTATTATAAAATCAGAGTTTTATATCGTCAACTTTGTTTTTTACTTTTCAAGGAAGGGTCTCCAATCAAAATTTCCAATTAATAAGCCAATCAATAAGCCCTATATTGACAGAGGGCACACCTATCGTGCCCTCTCGCTGCCTCCATCCTTTCTTTCCACACTCCACTCTGGTTGCATCTCCAATGTCTTTTCATAAACAGCCTGATAATCTTCAAATATCTTATCCTCATCAGAAGTATCCACTCCACACGCCTTGCAAACAGCACTGTACAGCTGAATATTGTATGAATTATTGTCTGGCTGAAACTGTAGCATCCTTGCCTTCTCGATAACAGACAAATCATCAAAAGCAATTCCCCGCTGTTTAATCTCATCCAGCACCTCTTCTGTTTTGTTTTTGACAACCAATTCACACATGCCCTTATAAAGCAAGTCCGTCTCTTCAAGAAGTTCGTCGACATCTGCAATATGCCCCATGTCCAGAAACTTCATCTGTACAATAGACCTAACTGTGTCGTAACTCTTTAGTTCCCTAAATCCATGCATCTGAGCCTTTTCCATAGATGTCATCTTTTTGTACGTCTCATAGTTGCCTTTATCATCTGACCAATCATCAACATATTCCTCCACAATATTCGCTTCGCTGGCATCTCCTACTGTGGCATCCATGGTATCTTCTGCTGAAATCTGCTCACATACCTCTGCGCCTAACGAAGTTTCATAATTTTCTGATTCATTCATTACTGATACACCATCCATCCCCATATCAGACACTGCATCATTAACAGATAACGCAATATTTTTCTCCTCCGCATACGGATACTCCGGCACTTCTATTGAATTACGAATCTCATCCTCAATAGTTGAGAAATCCAGCATTGAAAACTTCTTATACTCTTGTACACACCCTTCAGCAATCTTCAATTTCTTATTAATTGCTTTCTTCTCCGCCTTAAGTTCATTCAATTTCTCCTGTACTCCCATATGCCAGATCTGGTAATCACGAATATCCTCCTCTGTTTTGCAAACGCGTCTTCTTGCTCTGTTCTGCTGATATAATTCCTGCTGCCGTTCAGAGATTTTCTCTACATCACGCTCTCCCAGAACCTGATAAGTCACAAGCCCCTCCACAGTTTTGATATTGTTATTCACAAGGAAAAGATACTGTTCCTGCAGCTGATTCATACGCTCCAGTTCCTTCGCAAGATATGCAGAATGCTTATCAAATCGACGCTGTTCCACCATTCTCGCCTGATAGATTCTGCGGTAATACTTCATCTGAAAATCTGTTATTCCACGTTTATGAATTGCCACAGTATTACCCACAACAAATCCCGGACGGGTAAAAGACATATCCAGATAAAATCGGAATTTTTCTTCCGAAAAACGTTCATCCAGCTTATCCAGTTCATGATACCATTTACCACCCGGAACCTTTACCGAAAGGTACTTCCCGTACTCAAACTGATACCCGATTCTCTTCATCAGGAATATAAAATGGTCAAAGCTTCCCGCCTGACTCTGACAAAACTCTGCATCTGCCAGAATCATTTTTCGAAAGCATTGTTCACACTCCCATTCTTTCCTTGATAAATTCTTAGGCTCCTTCACATACTCTGCTGGCACAATGGACAGTCCGTACTCTTTACAGAGTCTGTTTGTAATCGGCTGCATACGGTGCTTCCATTCCCCTTTTTTGCACTCATGCTTCATCCCCGTTTCAAAACTGACGCTATTGAAAACAATGTGCCCATGCATATGCTTTTTATCATTATGCACCGCATATACTGCCTCATATTTATCCTTCAGGTATTCCTGTGCAAAACGTGCCACGATATCCAGCGCCTTTTCCTCTGTCGCTTCTCCCGGTGCAAAGGAAATGATAATGTGATATCCCTGTCGCTTATTTGTTTTTCCGAAAGTAACCTTCGTATCCATCATCTGCTCAAAGGCTGTATCCGGCAGGCAGTTTATACTGCCCACCAGAACATTTTCCTCTGTTTTCTCTGGATTCTGAATATACGAAAGAGCATTCTTAAGATGTGCCGCCGGGTTCCCGGTATGTGCCTCATTCAGGCACTGTATCTTAGTGATTGCCATACCATAAGCACCTCCCTCATCAGCCTCTTTACATCCTCCAAATCCTGCTTAACAGCAAGGATATCCCTCGTGTAACCATATCCCTGGGTATTTACTACCTTCGCAATCTGATTCACATTGGTAGCAATTCCTGTTATCTGTCTGATAAAATTCCCTCTGTCTGTCGTAAAAGATGCGTCCACATTTCCGCCGCCACGCACCAGATTGCGCAGGTATTCACTGATATTCATTCCAGCCTTTTTTGCACCTTCTTCCAACAATCGTTTATCTTCCTCTGACAACTTAAAAGAAACCTTATATAGCTTTTTGTCAGACTTGTACCTTCTGTTTCCATCTGCCATACACATAACCTCCAATTCTCAAAATTAATCCCATCAAAATCTCACTTATCATGCTCATGGCTGTGACCTCCTTTTTATTCTTCTTCAGGAACTGCTTATAGCAAATCCTCAAAAATGCTTCTGTTACCGTTCACTTGTTTTGCAAGATTCGGGAAAAGTCGGACCTTTCCCCGAAAAAAATATAATTGCTAACCGCAATTACCATTTTTTCGTCTTGGCAGGAGCTCCTGCACCCAATATATGGCACGAATTTCGTGCCAAAATACCGACAGCAAACCGTTCTCCAACTGTCGTCAGTTTGCCGTCAGATATATTTATTTTATATATGAATGACGTCAATCTGCCGTCATTTAGGATTCCATTGTCGTCACTTCGACGTCACTGCCGCATCTTCCTAATCATCATTCAGTCCTTTTAGAAAATTGAATGTCTGACTTGGAAGAATGGCTTCATCATCAGTTACAGATACCGTATTATCCTGTGGAGCATCATGCGTTGATGCTAAAGCTGATGTTGGTGGTGTGGGTGTTTCCGTTGCGGCAACTCTCGCCTCACACTCTGCCATCAACATCTCCATTTCCGGCTTCAATGCCCTGGCAACTTCTTCCGCTAACTTCTTTACATCAATCTCTTGCCTATGGGACGCCTTAACCTCTTCCGCCTCTCCGTACACTTCTTCATAGGCCAGTTCAATACCTCTCTTGATAAGCTCCGTCTGGTTAGGAAAGCTACCATCCACAAGCATCCTGTCCAGTTTTTTCAGAATATTTGCATCCGACTGGCGGTCCACATAGAGACGGCAGCCAAGCCGCCTCTCTCTAAATCCCATTACCATGTGTACCACCTGCCTTTATGCCATCTGTTTTGCAAGAAACTCATAACCCTTTGCATTAGCTCTGACATCCGTCACATAAGAAATGTTATCCCCATGTTTTCCAAATCTCTCCATTGCCTTTGCTCCGCCACCTACATAAATGATGTTGGTAAATTCCGTATCATGCCCGTTTTCCTTTAAGATGCCTTCCACTCTGCTGACAAACTTTTCAAGTGCCTCGTCCATAATCCTTGCATATTTCTCTGGATAATTGCTGCTAAAATTACTGATATAATCTGTAATCACATTCTCCGAAATCTCCTTGCCAAAAACCTCACTGCTTCTGCTCTTGATTTCCTGAATAACAGAAATCATGGACTCCGTGAAAGTCTCACATTTACTTTCCACTGGAACGCCATCCTTCACATGCATGATATCAATCGTCCATGAACCAACATCCACAATCAGATATTCGCCCTTCATACTGCCAAGCCTGTCTGCCACTGCTGCATAACACTGCGGAAATGCCAGTACATTTTCAATGGTAAAATCATATGCCACATCCTCAAATTTAAAATGCACCGGCTGATTTCCACGCTTCAGATACTTTACGAACTGTTTTCTTACAGTTGCAAACTGTTTTAAAGGAAGTCCGACTCCAAGCACCACTCTGGCACCATTCGGAATACTTCCTGCTTGACATTCCTTTGCCAGTGCCGCAAGTGTCAACAGATAATAATCATCATCTGCAAGCTTACTGTCCTTCACACTGTTACGCTTCTCTCCAATCTTATAAAATGCTCCATCATAAACCAGTGTATTAGCCTGGAAGGTAGGCTTTACAGCCTGTCTTTCCACACCATTCTCAAACACATGGTTTGATGTTTTCATTAAATGATTCCCGTGGTCAATTCCCACATAATAAATTCTATTTTCTTCCATAAACTCATGCCTCCATTCTCTGCGTCTCCGCCTGTTCAAACGCGATATTTTCCTTTGCACGTTCCAGACGTACACGCTTGTTGTAATCAATTGCTGCAAACAAATCCTCTGTTACAATCTCATCTGCTGTCATTGCCGCCTGCATGTTTTCCTGAAATGTTACCTGAAATCCTTTTTCTTCCAAAGTATCCAAACCAATTCCTCTCTCCTTGCTTATTCCCTGTAAAACAGTGTCATACAGTTGCCATGCATAATTTTCATATTCTGCTGCCTTATCCAAAAGCACTCCCTGCATAAAATACTTGTTATACAGATAACGGTCATTCTTCATCAAGGCTCTGAGATAACGATGTCCGTATTTTCCAAGACTTGCATAACTCTCTGGCTCCGACTCTCCAAAAATCGGATAATACAATCCATCCACCTCTTTGTACTTAATGCCACACTTTTCTGCAATTGTAGGTGCTGCAGTCACTTTTGTTTTTTCTTCCATAAAAAATCCTTTCTGCGTCTTACGCCTTAAAAATATCGTTATTTGCCTTAACGCCGGCCCGCGGAGAGTTACTGCTCTCAAATGTTCTGCCATGCAGAAAATCCTCCTTTCTCATTGCCTCTTGCGAAGCTATGTATAAATGCTGTCCACACCTGACAGTTAAATTATCTGTAACGCCAGAATACACAAATATCACCATTCCATCCTAATCAACTGCTGCCCTGGCAAGCACAAGAAATACTCTTGCAACCAGCCCAAACACTAATAATGTCAGCTTCGCCAATCCCAGTACACACCGAAACATTAACAACGCCATCCATACCATAGCCTTTAAAACATTCAGTAAAACTCTGCCAACAAATTCTAAAATCATAAATTCAACTCTCCTTTCCACCCATCGGGAGCCACCCGAAAAAAGGGTATAAAAAATAAGACCATATTGACTTCAATATGGAACCGATTAAATCTTCGATTCTTTGTGTCAATTTAGTCCTATCAGTAAAAATACCTGTTAAGTTTTCCCATCCGGAGATAATCCGGACAATTATCACACGGAAACGTCTAGGACAAGGCTTCCGAAACCCTTGTAAATCCTGAGTTTCTTCCACCTGTCACAAATATACCACGTTCCCCTGTCGCCGATATAAGAAGTGCCCTGTCCTCTTCTTCTTCTAAAATCTTCTTAAGATTTGTAATAAATCCAATCTGCATGCTGTTTGGCTTAAGCTTATATCTTTCAAGCGATACAACATTATCAATCCTCGCAATATCTCTCTGATGTTTAATAATTTCATATTGTTCTTTATAATCCCCATAAAATTCATTAAAATCTAAGGCATAACTAGAATTCCATAATCTATTAAATTCATCAACTATTTCCTTCGCTATCTTCCCTTGCTGCGTTGATACAAGCTTAGTATTCCACTCATGATTGCTGGTAAGTGCTGCACTTGTTATATTCGAACTTCCAATGATAATACGATATACTTCATCTGTTTTAAAAATATATCCTTTTGTATGAAATCCTTCATCTGCCTCTTGTACGTCATACATTTTTAATGTAATATTTGATAATCCATTAAGCTTCTCCAACGCTTTAGGCTCACTAAAATTCAAATAATTAGTTGTGAGAATTTCTCCTGGAATATTTTTCTTTTCCAAATCTTTAAATGTCTGAAGTAATGGTGTGATTCCGCTCATAGTAATAAATGCAACACTGATCTGAAACTTATCACATCTTAACAGCTCATCTTCAATCGAAGATAAAACTTTCTTACCAGATTTATAATTATTCGATACAAACTGAGGACAATAAAAACTGTCAGAAGCAACAGAACCATCTATGTATGCAGTTTCTAATCCTAATCGTAATTCATTTATTTTATCCATATTGATGACATCCATTCAATTAATATTTATTGTATCTATTATATTATTTATTGTAATATATTGCAATGAAAGTATCATCTATTCCAAAATATTTCACTTGATTGCAGAAAATAATATAAAACATACATGTCTATTTTTAATATTGTTCATATAAATATTGATATACCAAAGTTTCTTGTTTCTGAGGCTTGCTTAGAAAGAACCCTTTCATTCCGTTCCTTTAATTGAATTGCCAGTATAACATCTTCAAGATTTATAATTAAATCCGCTAATTCTATCTCTGTCCCACCTTCTGGAACGAATTTCAAATCAGCATATACAAGCTCTTTATAAAAGAAATCTTCCGAAAAAGAACTTAATAGTTTTTCTGAGTTAGTCACTAAAACACCACCTATTTTATTTACTACTTGTCCACTTCCGTAAAGAAGTATTCCAATGTATCCACAAACATATTTGCATCAAACAATTCTTTTATCTGTTCCCTGTTCATCCAAGCAACCTGTGCCACTTCATCCGTTGTAGCATTTCCCAAATCGACTTCTCCTTCATATTCAAACAGCCAAACATCCATAATATCATTAAAGATTTTTCCCTCAATGATTTTTCGTGTCTTTGTAAAAAGCACTTGTCCATTTTCCGGCATTAAATCAACGCCAACCTCTTCCTTTGCCTCACGAATTGCTCCCTGTAAACTATCTTCTCCCTTCACAACCGAACCACCTACACATTCCCACATCAAAGGGTTTGTCGGTCTGTTTGCAGAACGCTGCGAGATAAGGTACTGTCCCTTAGAATTACGAATCCACACATGCACCACCAGATGGTATCCGTCTATTGGTAACTGTTCTCCTCTGATATGGTCTTTTCCAAGAAGCTCTCTGTTCTCATTATACAAATCCCATATTTCTGCATCCGGCACATACTCCACAATATCCCCAAAATCTGCATGTAAAGTTTTGCAGATTTTGCTAAGAATCGTTAGGCTCACCTCTTCATCACGGCGAAGCTTTGTCATTGTATTAGGAGCAATTTCTGCCTTCTTACGCAAATCCGATTTGCTCATTTCTTTATCCACTAATAATTTCCATAATCTTTTATAAGATACAGCCATGGTAATTTCTCCTTTTTCTTTTCACGCTATCAAACAAACTTATCTAGCATCTCTACAATCTTTTCTCTTTCGCCACTACCATTAGTCATAAATCTCAGTAATGGAATTTCATACAACTCCATAATATGATTTTTCAACAAATCTCTTGAAACCTGAACAGTATCCTCTTTATGGTATTCATATCCGTCAACCTCAATCGCCAACACAGGCTTTTTACCAATTCTGTTATAAATCAGAAAATCTAAATGTGTTGCTGGATTCATTGCATACTGACATTCCTGCTCATTTAATAGTTCTGGATTCTTAATCAACATATTCAACGGAAAATGACAAACAACATCCAAGCTTGAATACTTGTTAGTGGAGATAATGTCCTCTATCAATAAATACATCAGATTTTCCGAATCATATTCTGATACTTTTTTGTGCTTCTGCAAATATACCCTTCTTTCCTCAGTATACTGCTTGTAAAGGTAATCAAAAATCGAATAAATCTTGCTTTCAGTAACCTCAAAATTATTATACTGAATGTAATCAATCAAATCTGTTATATTGCGCTCTTTTGATTGCTCATTTCCAGTTACAACCAGCATCAATTTCTTTTTCGCTCTTGATACAGCAACATTGATTAAATACGGATCATCTGCAAAATCAGATATCTCATCATCCACAGTAGATATAATAATATTCTCTTTTTCCTTACCCTGGAACTTATGCACCGTAGCCGCATCAATATCTGTAATCTCCTTGCTTAATGCTTCTATCTGATTTTTGTACGGTGCAATAATTCCGGTTTCTTCCGGATTTGAAACATATTTTGGTATAATCTCATTTTTAATAACATCTATCTGGCGCTGACTATAATGGTTACGCTCATGATTTCCCGCTACCGTTTTAACTACCGATAAAACATCCTTTTCACCCTTATCCGTTGTCATAATAATCAATTCACCACGATAGAATTTCTGGTTACAGAAATTTATTATTTTAGGGTGACACCTATAATGTTCCCGCAACAATGTTTGTGTTACGTTTGGCATAACATCCAAAATGGATTGCAGAAAGCTATTTGTATACTGATATCCCTCACTAATATGAAAGCTGTCAAATATAACTTTTGCTTTAACCTTTGTATCATCTTTAACAACATTAGGAAGCTGCTTGGTATCACCCACAATAACAACATTCCTTGCACAGGACAATGCCAATGCACCAGTTGCAATATCTACCTGCGATGCCTCATCCATGATAAGGTAATCATACACCACATCTGAATTCAGACTGTTTCTTGACGAAAATGTTGTACTTAATATAACCGGATACTCAACCAGTACACCATATGGCTCCTTCCACAGATTATCTTCACTAAACATTTTTCTCTTGCTGTTACCTTCATACTTTCTTGCCAGTTTATCTTTTAGGACAACCATTGACTGATTGCATAAATCCTCAAGCAAATTTTTATTAACACTATTTAAATACTTTTCAATATCTGCAATTTCTGCAGACAACTCCGCTTGCTTTGCACGATAATACATTGCCTGAAAGGTTGTAATTATCTTTGAAATATCCTGCTTATAAATGCCCCAATCGGTTACTCCATATTTAAATAAGGCTTTTATCTTAAACCAAAATCCTATTGCCGTTTTTTCTTCTGAAATCAACTGGCAATCCTGCCACAATACCATCCATTGCTTTGAAGATAGCTTTTTCTTGAACTTAATACTATCTGTATGAACATCTGATTCTTTAACATATTGATTGAAATATTCCTGTTCAGTAACCAACTGTGAAAGTTCCTGCCTTAAACACGCCAGTTTTTCCTGCTTATCAAAAACGCTTTTTAACTGACTGGATTGGTCAGCTATTCCCTTTTGCAAAACACTTGAATCTTCTTGCGTTTTCCATGACGAAAAATCTGGATAAGCGGCATCCTGATGCTCAACAAATAATTTCTTATTTTTAGAACTTCCTAATGTCGCAGCAATAAAACCTAAATTGTATTTTGAAGAAGATAATTTTTCATATACATTTTCTGTTGCCGAATTATTATTGGATACTATCTGTACCGTTTTCCCTTGCATTAATATATTGGCAATAATATTCAATATTGTTTGTGTCTTCCCTGTTCCCGGAGGTCCCTGTATAACACTAATCTGATTCTCCATGGCATTTTTTACAGCCTTATACTGACTGTTATTGCATCCAAATGGGAAAATCAGAATGTATTCGCGTCCTGTTCTTTTTCCTTGCAATGATGATGGATTCAAATACTTTGCTAAAGCTACATCACTACCCACAAAAGAAATCTTATCAAACCTCTTAGACAATAATTTTTTACCAGTCTCTTTATTCTTAAGATTACTCAAACCTGCAATTTGCTTTATATATTCAAATACATTTGATGACTGACTATGAGTAAGACATGATTCCACAATATTTAACTCACTGCGGTGATAATCTCTTTCACTCCCATTGCCAAAACAAATGTGCCAATAAGACTCACTTCCGCTTCTAAATACATATATTGCACTAACATCAAAGAACTCGCGTCCTTCTCTGCTAATACGATACATATCAGGATTTAAAACTTCTGGCTCAGTCAATTTTTCCACATTCAAATATGCATAAGAGTATATTTTTCCAGTATTGAATTTTACATCCCATTTTTGGGTATTTCTATTGTAACCACATGACATTATTTCGGATGTCTTTATTTCACCCTTGATAATGACCATATAATATCGTGTATTCATCTATTCCTCACTACTTCTTATCCGCACGCTGATTGCCCTTGAATTCCTTCTCCACATAGCAATGTTCATGCTTACCAACCAACTTATCACCCATATCTACCTTCAATTCTTCTGCAACAGTATGTGCTATTCTCTTTGCCAAGTTACTTTTGATTTCATCGTTTCGTCCCGGCCATAGTTTTACAATCACATGTGGCATATTTTCTCCCTCGCAATCTAATGAAATCTACCATTATCAACCTTATCCATTTCTTCGACTACCTGAATATAATAATCCAGCAACTCATATATCCAATCTTTCAATTCTGTAAATTGATAACCTAATTCCTTTGCCTTATCCGTACATATACTATATTCCGGTTCCCCATTGTATGGTGCATCCTCGCCAGAATTATCAATTATCGCTCTTGCTCCCGTCTTTTCTTCAACATATTCGATAATTTCCTTTATAGAAATCGTACCATCCGAAGCACCATTAATTGCTCCTTTAACATCTTTATCCACCAAAAATGTAAGGAATTTTCCTGCTTCGTCGGAACGAATATAACTCATCTGATAATCAACATTATCAATATTCATTGGAATGGATTTCATAGTATGTTCTACATAGAACAACAGCCTTTTTGTATAATCATCCTTTCCAATGGCAAACGGATATCTAACGGCAATCCAATTCTTTTCTGGATACTGCTGCCATAACGCACACTCTGCCTGACGCTTTATTTGCTCATAAGGGAATGCTTTTCTATCACACCATATCAGTTCATTTTCAATTCCATCAAAATCTGCCTCAACGGTATTGATATGTTTCGGGTTATACACAGATGTGCTTGACATATAAATATACTTATCACAATCTATAACATCCATCACATACTTAATATCATTTGAGCAATATGCAATTTTATCAATTACTACATCGTAATGAGTACCGCTTAATGCCTCTCGTACACTTTCTTCCTTAGTCCTTTCCAGAAATATCCTTTTAACCTTATCCCCAAATGAATCTGATGCCTTCCCACGTGTTGCAATTGTTACATCATAATCTGCGGTTAAAAGCTCATTAACCATATGTATACCAAAAAATCGTGTTCCACCAATAACTAGAATATTCACTGTTGTGCCTCCCTTGTTTCTATATTTCACCACTTTCAAACGCCTTTTTCACCTGTTCCAAATCGGAATACTTGCCCTTTATTATCTGCAATATTTCTTCATCCGGTTGCCACAAATCCGGAACTATGATTGGCTTACATCCCGCTCTGTAAGCCGATAGTAATCCGTTTTTTGAATCTTCAAGAGCTATACACTCTTCAGGATTTTCATTTAACATTTCACAGGCTTTTATGTAAATGTCCGGCGCTGGCTTAGATTTCTCAACCATATCTCCACAAATAATTGCGGAAAAGCAATCTATAATTCCTGCGTCATTTAGATGTTTTTCCACTTCCCAATGCGGTGATGAAGAAGCAACTGCCAACTTGGCATTTGCATTTTTCAAATACTCCAACAAGACATACAATCCTTGCTTTAAAGGAACTTTATTATTTTCATAATAGTTTTTTAGAAATTCTTTTGTGTATTTACGCAATTCTTCCTGATTATACCGATCACCAAACTCTTCGTTCCAAATCTCATAAGAGGCAACAATGCTCATGCCTAAAGTTTTATAGACCATATATCCAGCTTTCCCAATACCAATCCTTTCACCAGCATAATCCCAAGCCTTTATAAACACTTTCTCTGTGTCAAACATCAGTCCATCCATATCAAAAATAACATTCATTTTCTTTACTCCTTTTAAAGTTCCATCAACCCGTTTTCGTTAAAGTAATAAATATTCTCTTTTTTATATCCATACTTTGAATCTGGAAATGATATGTGCGGTTCAAATGTAAAATACTTTACATCGCCAAGTTTCGTCATATTACCTTTTTCAATGTAAACTCTATCACCTTTGGTTTTTACAATGGAATGCCCCAGATTGCCCATAAAATCAAGATTCACAAATCCATTTTCTACGATGTACTTGTTCATATGATAGTACAATTCCTCAAATGTTGTTTCCTTCGTGGCAAAACGCAATAATTCTATATGTAATTTTTCTTCCATCTGCAGACCGTTTTTCCATTCCGGATTTTCAATCAGCCCTATATCCTCTACAACCCTACCATTTTCCATAATAATAGTTCTCGCATAATCTCATCAGATATCACCTGCCTGTGGACTTAAATCAATGGTTATAATATCGTTATTTCCTATAACTCTATCCGAAGTTACATACTGCTTACCAGATACAGAAACTTATGTTTCATCTCCTGCAAATACAAATGCACCAACATCCCAATACTAGAACGAATCCGCACCCTCCTCTGTGAGATTATTACTACAAACTTCAGTAATGAATCATCTACTGTATCATAAAATTTAACTTCTAACATATTTCTTCTCCATCGACACCTATAATCTCATCTTCTAAATTTGCTTTGAAACAAAATGTACAATTTCCTTCTTTGGTTCAAGAATATAAGGTACCAACTCCTGCGGATATACCTTTACATCATTCTTTAAATCCTCAAGTGGAACCCAGCAAAAATCTAAATCAATCCTTTTGTCATCCAGACCATCATAACCATGAAATACTCCATCTAAAGGAATATCATAATTAACGAGATGCACATTATAATATAAGCATATCTGATGACATGGTCTTTTACCCCATGGAAAATATATTTCACCAATCGCTAGCAGATTATCTACCTCTATTTTAGTGTGAAGTTCTTCTTCAAATTCCCGCTTCAAAGTTTCTATACTTGTTTCCATTGCTGCTACATGTCCACCTATAATGGAATAATCATCATTCTTAGGACGCTGTAATAGAATTTTTCCATTGCGTATCAATATTCCACCAACTCTGTATGAAAATACAAAGTTATCATTCTTAAATAAAATATCCACTTCAAACTCCTTTGCATTTATTTAAACTATTTCAACTCTTCTATCCATTTTCCATTTTCTTCAAAAAAGAAATATTCACTAATATTGTCATTTAAAAATACTTCCAACATCTTATCCATTCCATAAGCAAGTTTTCTCTGCTTCATTTCATCTAATGTCAGCCAGAATACATCCCCTTCTTCAGACGAAGTAACTATTCCTTCAAACTTATCTGTCTTATATAATAACACTATATATCTTGTTTCCTCATCCTTCATCCAGTCTTTTATCCCACAAAGTTTTGGTTCTGAAATTTTCAATCCAGTTTCTTCCCACACTTCGCGTATCACAGCATCTGTAAATGATTCTCCTCTTTCCACATGTCCTCCCGGAAATGTTATTCCAGAGTAATCATCATCCGTCTTATCTTGGACAAGTACCCTATTTTCACTAAACACCATACACATATTTGTCATTATCACTTTTTCTGTTCTTGCCATATGTAATACCCTTATCCTTCATTTGCTGAATCTATATATATCATTTCAACAATACTGTCTGCATCAATGTCAGATGTAATAATTTTTTCATTAAAAACTGATGAAAAATCCTTTTCTCTCCACCATCTACGCATATCTTCTTCACCAAATTCCTGTTTTTTATCTCGTGTATTATGCCGCCTGACCGTCTCTTCAAATGGTATATCAAAATAGTACGCATATATATCCATTCCATACAATTCATTTGCCGTTTTGAACAAAGGACTATACCACTCATCATACATGATGCCCTCTAAAATAACCACATCACAATGCTCATACCCATATTTCATAAGTTCTATCATAAGTGGTAATGCCTTAGTATCAACGCCATCTTTAACCCACAAGATATTTCTCCTAATCTCATCTTGTTAAATCATCATTGTATTGTATCCAAATTTCTTTTGCAACGCTCTAGCTACTGTTGTTTTTCCACTTCCAGAGTTACCTCTTAATATGATTATCTTTTTCATAATTTCTCCTTAATCTTGCTATTACTCTCTCCACAAATAGAGCCAAACTAGAGCCATTTGAGAAAACAAATGCCGAAAACCCGCATAAATACAGGCTTTCGGCATTTTAGTCCGTTATTCAAACTCGATTTCGGTAACTATATATTGGGTCTAATCAAGTGTTGCATCACAATATTTTGTATAATTATTCTTGATATTCTATGTATTCTTCATCGTTTCGAAACTTTTTGCAAGCATTTTGCAACCATGTTATGCCTATAACGCAAGAGAGCCGGATCACTCCGGCTCTCTCAAGTATGCATCCGCAAATGCATACCCCAATTAGTAATTATAATATACAGCAACCATTGAAAAAATGCAAGTTTTTATAAAAAATTTTTCAAAATATTCATTCTTGATGCCAAATCCGGATGAATCACTATCGCAGCAACATTAGGATTAACAGCTTGTCTATAATTATCTGTTATCTTTTCAAACTCCCGAATAAATGCTTTTATTTCTGTCTTTGATACCTTCAGAAGCTTCATATAGTAGCACATAAGAATAATATAGTCGCCAATTGTCTTGAAATTCACATATGGCAATCCAATTTCAAGTTTCAAACACTGTTTCATTGCACTAGTAGGATCAATATTTCTGAAACGAGTATCGAAAACTACTGCATTATGTGCAATAGCATTTCGTAAATCTTTTAATGTATAGATGTATTTGTATATCAACTGTCTATCTGTATCACAAGACACATTGAGAGATAAACGCTTTGAAATATCATCTCGAACATCATATGTAAGGCATGATAATAAATATCCCAAATCACCCATTGTCATTATTTCGAATAAAGCCCATACCGGAACATCTGAATATCCAATATTATTATAGAAATGCGTTATCTTTGGATTATTCTTTTTATAGGCATACGCAAGGCTAGACTGAATAGAATTCTGTAAATTCAGCTTATTCTGTTGCAATTTTCTTTTCTGCTCTGTAGTTGCTGATGTCGGTGCGTTGTTGTATCCACTAACAACCTTGTCATACATATCCTGAATAGATTCCGAATTAGCATTTACAAGTATGCTTTCCAACGCAATATTTTTTACTGCTGTTTCAATAAACATCATTTTCCCATACAACAACGCCTTAAAATCAGAATCGTATTGAATAGTAGCATAGACTTCATCATATGACGTAAATGGTAATCGTCTATGCGCATTTCCAAAAAAACGATATCCCTTGTATCCATGAAAATATCCTGTATTAATAAGTTGACGCTTCTGTTTGGGTCCCTGTATTGAAATTCCACTATCTCGTAAATGTCTCATCAGAGCATCTGTTTTTTTATAACTCATAGACGCCTCCCAAAGTTAATTTTATTACAATTATAATGCGATTTAATATCAAAAACAAGACAGTTTAAAAAATGTAGAGCCTATTCTATGCCTCCAAATCACCAGACATAACATCTACTGTCTCTAATAACGTTTTAGCATAATCAAATGCATTCCTCTTTACTGTCTTTTGAGAAACAATCGAACAAAACAGAATGCTCCAAACAACCAACACTAACAACATTGTATACTTTGGAACCGGATTTCGAAATATATCCGCAATACCAAATTTATCCACCATTAGTATTTCACGAATAGCCAAAATAGCATATATCGATAAAGCATACCACTTACACCCATATAGATTTCTCCAATAATTATATTTCTTTAGTTCTTGATAAACTCTCGGGAATTGTTCTCTATGCGAATTTGCATAAATACGTAAATGTTTTGTTACGCTCTCGTATTTGCTGTCGCTTTTAGAATCTAAATTCTCTTCTTCCTCCGATTCAGGCAATTGTAAATCAGGGATTTTTTCATTTAACCACTTATGGTATTTAACTTTTGTAATATCATCTATAGTATCATCGCTAAACCTTAATATTATAGTTGTTGGCATTCCTCCCAAAGTCTTATAGAATTTCTCTTCATATGTTTTTCCCAGTTCTCGTACTATATATGCGGCAAATGAAATTACTACTAAAGATAATGCCAATCCTATTCCTGCCTCCATCCACTTACACTTCACGACACCATTAAAAAACACCATAAGCAAAAGCGGAATTCCTGCCGTTATGGCTGGTTTAATTCTTGCTGCAATAACAAAATCATCAAATGCTTCTCGAATAGCTTTTATCACTTATCCCACTCCTCAACTTTTTCCTCAAAATTCAACTTTTCTAATGCACTCCAACCTTCTCTAGCTGGCATATTTTTATGATGATGAATTATGTTTCCTTCAGTTTTATATACTTTCACTCCTCTTCTTGTAAATGCATTAACTACCATCTGAAGCGGATGATCTGAATCTTTCGCTACAGATACAAATGCTGTTTTTCCTATAGTTTCATCTTCATCAACGATTTCTCCAATAAGTCTATCCAATATTGATGGACTTACATTATGTCTTCCTCCATGATGAGGTATTTGTAAAAATTCCACAGTATCCTTGATAGTCTCATCTTTCTCGTCTGCATACGAAATAGCCTTATCTAATGCACGTATTCCGGCATCCCCTGTAAGAAGAAAATTCTCTTCATCCATTTTTCCAAGAACAACTACACTCATTTCATTCTCCGATGTAGTTTCAACATCTTCTCTAAGTTTTTCATCTGTCCATGATTCTATTAAATTTTTCACATACTGTACCAATTTATTAACAATCTTCCTTGCTGCACTTTCATGAACATTACTCTTTTCTAACGGCGTTTTATTTGACTCAATCATTAATTCAAGATAAAACTCCTTACTGGGAGATAATATTTCTAGCTGCCCTTCTATAATCTTTCCTTGAAAAGCTTCACAAATTTCAATTTTTTTATCTTCTGCCATTTTTTCCAAATCGCTAATATACTGGTACTCTTTTTTTAAACGCTCGCAAAGACTTTCTTTTGTAATTCGTCCGTCACTAACCGAATCCCAAACATCATCAATATATAGCCACGGCCTGTTCATATATAACTTCTTCACTTCAAACTCTTCCAATATTCGCTTTAAACCTGACGCATGATCCAAATCCGAGTGTGAACATATAACGCAATCAATAACCTTATCTGTTGAATCAGAAAAATAATATTCATTCAAATGCTCAACCATTTTATCACCATGAGCCTGAAGTCCACCATCATAAACAGCAATTTTATAATCTCCATTATCATCCTTCCAACGAATTGTAATTGCGTCTGCATCTTTTTTTACTTCATCCCCAACACCTATAAAGTCTATCTCATATGCCATATACGAACCCTCCTTTTAAATATCTTCTGTCAACTATCCTCATTTTTGTGTTAGCACTCTCTCTCTCTGAGTGCTGATATATATTATATTAGCATTATTCTATATAATTATCAACATCAAAATATAGAGCAGTTATCCTGCTCCACATCCATCACACATACACCACCTCCCTCACCACAATCTCCTCCGCACAAGCAATAATATTATTCATCTTCCCCACCCACAGCATCTGATTGTCCGCTTTTAACTGCTCTGTCACACCTTGCTTTACCTTCATCTGTTCCACAATCCTGTCCAGCATCTCATGGCATTCCTCATCAATATCATGCAGATATTCATTTAGCCTTCCATCAAGCAACAGCTCCATATAATATCCATGTTTGAACTCTTTCAGATACTCACATCTCATATGTCCAAACTTTCCGATATTATAATTTGTTCCCTCTGGCAACTGTAAATCCGGATAATAAATATCATCCTCGCCCAACACATAAGTAATTCCATTCTCTACAATAACTTTTTCCAATTTTCCCATAACTTTTATCCACCTTTCTACGATTTTTCTCACACCTCAACATCAATAATAGCCTCTGGCTCTTTTACAACCTTTCACATACACTCTGATTACGACATATACTGTCTGAACTAATAACAATAAAGCAACAAGATTCAACTTTACTAAAGCCTTTATCCAATCTCCAAAATACACAGTCACAGCTAAACTTATTACTGCTATTCCAACGCTAATCACATCCCAACAATTCTCCTGATATACTTTTGTAACTTTCTTTTCTACAATTACAATCAGTACACCTACAGCACTCACCCTATTTATGCCAAACTTACGATGTCATTCTCTTACACGCGCTTCTAAATTTTTGCATCAATTGATTAAATTCATCTTCCTTCATTAAAGCATACATTTGTATCATATATTCCCTTTGAAATAATAATATCTTGCGAACTGAAAAATTGCACTCACGAAATATAGCTGTCCTATGATGCAATCTAATTCTTTTATCTTTTTCTTCTTTAAAAGTCATTCTTAGAAATAACACTTCATATTTTGAATATAATTCCAATATATATTCTAATGGAATTATCAATATTAAATAAACAATCGGTATCATAAAACTTACCAATGTATTTATTATATTTAATTGCTTGTATTCATTTATCCCAATCTTTATTGTCTCATAAAAAATCCAAAATCCAGCGATTGCCAATATACTATCCAATAATTTATGAACACTTTTATATTCTTCTTTTCTTTCTGCAATTACATTCATAACAGTAATTATTGTAATAACTGGTATAATCGCAAGTTCGATCCATATATTAAATGTAAATGTGCTCATAAAAATTCTAAAATCATGGTAAATTTCAAATTATCTTTAAGGATTTTTAATGTATGTTTCATCAGCTTCACTCGAAACCGCATTCATACAATATATTAATCCAGAAAAAAGAAACCATATAATAATATCTTTGATATATATATTCTCCCAAATAGGCAAATAACAGAATACCATTGTAATCGTTAGAACATATAGCAATATTATTTCCCATAATATCCTTAACTTCTTGTCAAAAAATATTACTATGACATTCCACAAACTTTTTCTTATTTCACTATGGCATAATACATATAGCATGAAAATACATCCCCATATTAATGTTGCCCATTCTCTTGTTGACAAGATTGACATAACGCTGTTCTCCTTCTGTATATTCTAGCTCATTACTCTCCCCACAAATAGAGCCAAACTAAAGCCATTTGATAAAACAAATGCCGGAAACCCGCATAAATACAGGCTTTCGGCATTTCTGTCCGTTATTCAAACTCGTCTTTTGCATTCGTGCAAATGCTTATAAAGTGTATCATAAGTTCGGTTTTTATGTGTTTTGTGATTGGTTATCCGCACAATCCGCTTCGTCCGTAATGTTTTTGTAGCCAAAATGTAGCCACTAATTTTATTCACCTCAATGCAACTTATTCACAATTCCCAAGTTTTTTCATATTCATAATGAGTTTTACCCGATAGCTTGCAAGTTCTTCCTCAACTGAATTTAACGTTTAGAGAACTGGGAAGGCTTGATTTTACTGAATTCTTGATATGTAGTGTTGCAAACACGTTACAAACGCACGGCTTCTCATTACTCCTCAGAACACCTCAAAACCTAACTATAAACTTTATATCAGACTCTTACTCTCCCCTAACTTAAATAGATACTACTGTCTTAATTGAAATATATCTACAAAAGCTTTTCTTTAAAAATTCCATGTTCCACATCCACACTATTCATTCTATAAAATGTTCTATGTAACTCCCCTTATCATTGCAAAACTTCTATAATAAAATGGCATCCTTACACCATACGTGAATCCTTTATTCAGCATTTAATCCCATTTCGTTATCCTGATCGTGGCTATACCAAATCGATTCTCTTTTATGTTGGAGATCTTCAACATCTTGAATAAGAGTATAACAAGTCCGTTCAAAATGCGGTTTTAAAATTGTATATTCTGATACAGGTCTAAATTTCAAATTATTAATATAATATGAAACTAGTTTTTTCACATCTTCTTCAGATGAAGTTTCCTCATCAAGAATATCTTCTTCCAAACCCATATCATAATCTTTACTGTATTTTATAGTATTCTCCATTTGTACATCTGTTTTTGGAACTTCAGAATTGTCTGCCGCAAATAAATATACATATTTACACCCTACTAATTCGGATATTTTCAATATATGAGGAACAATTATTTCCCAAAAAACATATACCCCAAATTTAAATTCTATTTCAATATCAGGCTTATAATTTGCATCCTTACACAAAAATTTAATATCAATAGCAGGATAGGTTTCTTGAACATTTTTTTCAAACTCACTATCACCAGCTTGATTTGACGCTTCTTCACGTTCTTTTTTTATTTCCGCCTGCTCTTGTGCATATGAAATTAGTACTGCTGCTCTGTCTGAATCTTCAATCTTCTCATCAAACAACGCATATGCATCCCCCAACAATTCGTATGCCGCATCTTGTTCTTCCTTGCTTAATCCTTCTAAATTACTCTGTTTTATCGCTTTTACTAATTTTTCTACACATTCACGTTCTACAAATGACATTTTTATAGTATTTAATTCTTTATATAAGATTCCACAATTAAGAGCATAGTAATATGCAATCTTTCGTGTTCTCTTATCTCTAACTAAAAAAACTTTTGTATTATTATTGCTATCATCATTCCATGCTTTATTATTAAGATATTCTGCAAGTATGTTACCACTTTTTGCTTGTAAAAATTCTTTAATATCTTCCTTATTTGATCCATACATTCTTAAATTTTCAACAATCAAATTTTCAGAAAGATACTTTTTTTGCTTACTAATCGAATCCATATGACATTCTCCAAAAAAGTCACAGGTATCATTACCTGTGACTTTTAATTCCTAAATCAAGCTAAAACTACACCTTTTCTTCTAAGCATTTCTCGTTTTGCATCTACTCTCATAGCACGCAAACTTAATTTTTGTGATCCATTCTCATTAGGTGCAAGTCCTTCCCTTGCTTGCTTCCAAGAAAACTCCTCATGAGATAAAGAACTTAAGTCCCATGCATCAAATGAATCATATCGTTCAAATACAGACTCTACTAACCCCTTTTCTTCCTCAGTAAGAGTTTCATTAACAGACTCAAACATATGATTACGTTTATACTCGTTCCTTACGCTTCTAAGAACAGGGCCAAATTTCCAAGCTTCAAATGAATCTCCAAACAGAGGATTATTTGTGTTCATCAATGACTCCCTCTGCGAAAAATACATCATTTTGTGCATTTTCATTTCATCCATATCACAGCCATGTCTTTCAACATTCAATTCATTCAAATATTTTGCAACAGCTAAAGTCTTACTCATATATAACCCTCCTTTCTTTTATACTATTATACTTCTTTTTTTCTAATTTGACCATATACATTTTGTTGTTTTTCTTACTTTTTATACTATACTTATGTGCATTTTTAATGATTCTATACCGTTTACGTACTTTTTTCTAAGAATTAGACACAGATAATTAGCATTTATCCAATTATTAAAGACCTTTCTCTATATCTGCTGTAAAAACAACAACCGTAATACCACACTAGAAATCATACTAAATGAAATGATTTACATTTAACTTCATAAAGCCAGCACTTCCTCTTCAGTACTGGCTTTATTCAAAAATCACATTGTTAAAAGAATATCTTCCATACTCTCATAGATAACAATGACAAAATATAAAATGGAAGTATATATAGTAACCTTTGCAGTAAATATTATAATACTCTGAATCGGCATCCATATCCAAAGGAGAATACTAAATAATTCAATTTTATACGCTATCCAATAACAGAGCATCGGGAGTAACAACAAGAACATTCCAATAACTGACTTACATTGTAATTTTTCTTTTAAAGAATATCTGAACGGAAATCCTTTTTTACCTTAGAGCGATCAATAATCAGCTTACTGCTATGTTCAACTATGCAGTGAAATATTATGATTTACGGGACAATCCATGCACAAAAGCTGGAAGCATGGGAAAAAGCAATGCAGAAGAAATGCAGTTCTGGACAAAGGCAGAATTTGAACAGTTTATTACAGCTGTACAGGATAAGCCAGCTTCTTATACAGCCTTCATGACCATGTACTATACTGGCATGCGAGTAGGCGAACTCTGTGCTTTAACGCCGGAAGATGTGAACCTAGAAAATAATACCATCACCATCAACAAAACCTTCCAAAGAATCAATGGCAGGGATGTTGTCTGGCCTCCTAAAACGCAAAAAAGTAACCGGGTTATCACAATACCTCAGACACTTGCTGACTGTTTAAAAAATTATATGGATAAATGTTATGAGATTCAGCCAAATGACAGACTGTTTCCTTACACCAAAAGTTTTCTGAATTATGAAATGCTCAGAGGATGTAAAAAATCCGGTGTGAAGAAGATTCGTGTGCATGATCTCCGTCACTCCCATGCCAGCCTTTTGATTGAAATGGGATGCCAACCACTTCTGATTGCTGACCGTTTAGGGCATGAAAAAATACAGACAACCTTAAATACTTATAGTCATCTGTATCCAAACAAACAGGCCGAAGTCGCACAACAACTTGAAAATCTTATCAACGGAACAACAGTCCCAAATAGTAGCCAACTGACAGATGTAGCCAATTTGTAGTCAATAAAAAGAAAAATCTCTGAAAAGCCTTATAAATCAAGGTTTTTCAGAGATGTAGTAACTATTCAAACTCTACAAAGACTAACGCTTTTTGTTTAGGAATTATTCTCTGTAATGTTTCTC